>JABAOF010000890.1_pt6 | contig 26549 bp, 23 predicted proteins | sample 7062171 | NCBI WGS metagenome assembly JABAOF01 (sample SAMN14538628, study PRJNA623070) | marine sediment metagenome | biome: marine biome [ENVO:00000428]; feature: marine pelagic biome [ENVO:01000023]; material: deep marine sediment [ENVO:00002113] | place: India: Gulf of Khambhat ...
ACCTTAGGGCGCTTTACAGTGGAGCACAGGCGCTGATCTTTCCCACGTTCTATGAAGGCTTCGGTTTACCGGTATTGGAGGCGATGGCCTGCGGCATACCTGTGATTTGTTCCCGCGCCGGGGCTTTGCGGGAGGTGGGCTCTGATGTCCCCCTCTGCGTGGAACCCGAGGATGCAGAGGAGTTAACCGCGCAGATGCTCAGAGTGGCACAAGAGCCGGAACTTTGCCGGGAATTGAGCGCTCAGGGAATCGCTCGGGCGAGCCAGTTCTCTTGGCACACCGCGGCCCTTGAAATCCTTTCCCTGTGCCGTCAAGTGGCGGGAATCCCGGAATCAGTAATGGTCTGAGGAACAGATGCATATTCTTTTCACTATCGGACGCTATTGGCCCGCTGTCGGAGGCGCTGAGTCTCTAGTTAGAGAAGTGGCCTGGCGGCTGGCGGCGTCTAATGAGGTGTCTGTAGCCTCTCTGGTCAATAATAATGACCCTGATTTTCTGGGGAGGCTGAGAGAGCAGCCGCGACCCTCGGCCTATCTGGACGGCCAGGTAGATGCGCGCCTTCTCCACGCGTCGGGACCAAGGCGCTTGTTCTTGGAGGCATACATACAGCTAGCTTGTAGGAGCTGCCTGCCCAAGATTCAGCAGGCATTATTCAAGATCGCCTACGGCGCCGAATTAGAGGAGCTGATCAGCCGCGCACAATTGGTTCATACTCTTCCGGCGATGTCAATGTCATTGGTGAGGCTTACGGCGAAGATCGCTTGCAGTCAGGGGGTTCCCTTCGTCATTACCCCGCACTTGCACGGAGAGGAGGAGGCGTCCGCCATGTGTGATGTCCTCCTGCAAGCGGATGGAGTTATCGCTCTTACAACAGTGGAGCGGGATTGGATCGCCTCTGTCGGTGTACCTGAGAACAGAATCGAGGTTACCGGTATCGGTCACACCATCGCGCCTTCACAGGGAGCAAACCGTTTCCGCGCTCGCCACAAAATTGATGGGCCTATCGTCCTCTTTATCGGCCGCAAAGAGACTTACAAGGGCTATCGTCAAATGCTGGCGGCGGCACCTGACGTGTGGCGCAAACAGCCCCATGCAAGTTTTGTTTTCATAGGTCCCCCGACTCTTGAATCTCAGCGGGATTTCATGGGATGGAGAGGGGAGCGTCGTATCCTGGAACTGCCGACGATTAATGTACAAGAGAAGTCTGAGGCCTTGGCGGATTGTGACTTGCTGTGTGTCCCCTCAACAAAAGAGAGTTTCGGCCACATCTTCCTGGAGGCTTGGGGCGCAGGAAAGCCGGTCATCGCCGCTGATATCCCTGTGGAGCGGGCGGTGATCGAGGAGGGCGAGGACGGCCTGCTGACGGCCCAGGAGCCCTCCGATATTGCCGAGACTGTCCTCCATTTGCTTGGAGACCCGCAGAAGGCGCGGGAGATGGGCGCAAAGGGCCGCTTGAAGGTGCTGGAGAAGTACAACTGGGAAGTGGTCTGTTCACGCACTTCCGCGTTTTACGAGCAAGTATTAGAGCAAAGGAGCCTTGTCGAATGTCCCTCCGCTGTCTCTTGATCGGCCCCAATGAAGAAAATGAGAAGGCCACCGGAGAGGATACCTATGTCCGCTCCCTGCTGGAGAATCCTCCGCCACAGGTGGAGTACGTACATTACGCTGACCTATTGGCACAGGGAAAGGCGAGTCGTCAGAAATGGGTTCATACCATCTTCTCGAGGCTGTCACGCTGTGGCTATCTCCGGCCCGCCCCATGGCTGGAGACTCTAACTACTGACGAAGATTTCGATCTCGTCCATGTTCACGGTTTTGATGTGAGGCTTGGGGGCGCAATCTCCAAGCGGCCGCTGATTCTGGGAACGAGTTCATATGGTCCAACGAATTGCGCCGACTATCTGGGCTGGGGGCGAGAGAAGACAAGACGCTACCACCGACGATTGAAGCGAATTTTCCGCCTCTTTGGCATATATGACGCCTGCAGCAATGTGCGGAACGCAAGCCGCCTCATTGTCTGGTCTGAGTATGCGCGCAGTCTTCACCTGAACGGCAGCAAGAGGCCGGACAGAATCGCAGTTATTCCGCCTGGCGTTGATGTTCCCCTGCGCTCGTCCACTGAGTCAATTCACAAAGCCGGTGTGCTCTTTGTGGGCCGGGATTTCAGACGCAAAGGTGGAGAGGTGCTGCTGGAGGCATGGAGGCGGATCGGCAAAGGCAAAGAGCGGCTCATAATGATCGGGTTCGATGGAACGGACCTGCCCGATTGGGTTGAACACCACCCCTATGTCGCTCCCCAGGTCTTGCGGAATCATTTCTACGCGAACTCGCGGATTCTCGCCTTTCCCACCCTGGCAGAGGGCTACGGGATGGTGGCGCTGGAGGCGATGGCACACGGCCTCGCCGTAGTCGCCTCGAGGATCGGAGCCATGGCGGAAATAGTCGCCGACGGAGAGACCGGTTTCCTGGTACCGCCCGGAGACGCGGAAGCCCTCGCCGCGCGGCTGCGGGAATTGTTGGAACAGCCAAGACTGTGTGAGGAGATGGGGGAGAGGGGCCGGCAGCGCGCCCGAAACCACTTCAGCCTGGAACAGCGCAACCAACTACTCAACAAGACATACCGGCTGGTAGTAGATGGGAGTTCAATGAGAACTCTTCAAGAGTGTGTAACTGCATGAAAGTTGCCATACTCTGCCCCGGCTTCGGCTGGGACCGCAGGGGAACGGAAAGAGTGACAGAGGAGATAGTGAGTCGGCTAAGCGCGGACTACAAGCCGATCGTATATAGTCTCTGTTTGAATCATACGGCGAAAGAATCCTCCTGGCTGACACAGCGCGGCGGTCGACTTCGCCGCGTCCCGGCGATTCCGCGTACACATTTTCTCGCGCGCTGCTATTCCCCGCTGGCGCGCAGAGCCGGTGTCTATCTGTGGAGCCCGGGGGATTTTGAAGCAATGACATTTGCCACCAATCTCTTGCCCTGGCTGCTATATGACAAACCTGATGTGGTGCTGAGTTTCGCCGGTCCCTCTTCGGGTCGGGTGTGTCGGATATTACGCGCGCTGCGAGGCACACCTTTCCTGCATTCCGCGCAGGGAATGGCACAGGGCCGGCTGGAGTGGATTCACGCCCGCCAGCGCCCCAACCGCTATCTCGCCACTTCTGTCCCAAATCGGCAGTGGATTGAGGCGCGCGCCCCATGGTTGACCACACACTTGGTTCCCAATGGAGTTGATTGCTCTCGTTTCTGTCCAGATGGTGAAATCGCGGCTTTGCCGCTGAAGCCGCCTGTCATTCTTTTCGTGGGCGCCATTGATCCGGTGAAGCGGCCGGATCTGACCATACGCGCGGTAGCGCGTCTGAATGCTGATTGTGCTGGAAACGGCGGAGGCGCAAGTCTGCTGATGATCGGAGATGGGCGCATCCGCCCCCAGATAGAGAGAATGGGCCTGCAAGTACTGGGAGACAGATTTCTGCTCGTGCCCTCGATCGAGAACCAGAACCTGCCGGCCTATTACCGCGCCTCCTCGGTATTCACCCTGGCTACTGCGGCGGAGCCCTTCGGGATCGTATTCCTGGAGGCGATGGCCTGCAATGTTCCTGTGGTCGCGCATGAGGGACCGGTGCAGGGATGGCTGCTTGAAGGCGGAGGAGTGTGTTGTGACTGCGAGAACGAGCATGAATACGCAGCCGCGCTCAAAGCCGCTCTCAAGAAGGACTTCGGAGCGCGGCCCCGTGAGCGCGCCTTGGAGTTTGATTGGAACATTATTATACGGGAATATGAAACCGTTTTTTCGGAACTGAAGCGAGGTGCAAACGGAAGTGGCACCAGCTTTTCGTAAGCGGGACCGGTCAACGGAGGTGCTGAAATGCCCGCGCTTTCCGCGGTAGTGTGCGCGCGCAACGAATCTGAAAAGATCGAAGAATGCCTGCGCAGCCTGCGTTGGGCCGATGAGGTGGTCTTGCTGGATATGCAGAGCACAGATGCCACCGTGGAACGCGCTCGGCCCTGGGCGGATCGCGTCATTTCAATTCCGCCGGTCCCTGTCGTGGAGATGGTCAGGGACAGAATGCTGCAGGAGGCGAGTCACGACTGGGTGCTTATCGTTGATCCTGACGAGCGAATTCCGCACGCTTTGGCATTAAGGCTGCGTGAGTTGCTGGGTTCAACGCAGACTTTCGCGGCCCTGAGGATCCCCAGGCGCAACTTTCTGCTGAACCATCCGATGCGGGCCGCCGGCTGGTACCCGGACCCTCAGGTTCGCCTGCTCAACAAGCACAAGGCGCGCTGGCCCGCGGCGGTACATTCTGTACCCCAAGTGGAGGGAGTGATTCTGGATTTGCCTTGCGGGGATGGCGCTGAGATTCTGCACTACAACTACTCGTCCCTGAGCGAATTCCTTCACAAGATGAACCGTTACACAGACGCCCACGCCCGGGCCCTGCGGGAAGAAGGGAGCCGCTTCCGCTGGTACAAACTCTTCTACCATCCGCTCAAGGAAATCTGGCTGCGTTATATCAGCAGGCGGGGTTATCGAGACGGTCTGCCTGGATTGGTCTTCACCTTGCTGATGGGCATCTATTATCTGGTGCTCTATGCCAAACTCTGGGAACTGGAGCGAGCCGCGAACATCCTCGACCAGCCTATCTCAGATTCACAGAAATCCATGCCCCTGGAATCACGGATTCCATCATCTTCTGTAGAGGGGGATCTGCAGCCATGAACTTCTCGCCTCCGGTCATTGTCATCATCCCGCACTGGAACCGCAGAGATGATCTCCGCAGGTGCTTATGTTCTCTAGAGAAGCAGACTTACCCCCATCGAGTGTTGGTTGTGGATAATGCCTCCACAGACGGCTCAGCAGAAATGCTGGAAAAGGAGTTCGCCTATGCCCAGCTATATCGCTGTGAGCAGAACCTGGGTTTCGGCGGCGCAGTGAATGTGGGCTTGCGGCTGGCGGTGGACGGTAGGGCGAAATATGTCTTGCTGCTGAACAATGACACGGTAGCCCATCCCAGGCTGCTGGAACATCTAGTGAGGTTCGCGCAAGAGGATCCTGCTCGGGGAGTCGTCGCCCCCAGCATCTATTATCTTCAACCACCAGAGCGATTGTGGTCGGCCGGGGGAGAGGTAAACCTGGCGCGCTGTCTTTGCAGGCAACTCACGGAAAGCGGAGAGGCGCCGCGTAAGGTTGATTACGCTTCCGGCTGCGCCCTTCTCGTATCGGTGAAGATGGTTGAATGTGTCGGCATGCTCGACCCGCGTTTCTTCATGTATTTCGAAGAAGTGGACTGGTGTCTGCGGGCGCGTCGCGCAGGCTTCGAAGTATGGCATCTTCCCCAAGCCAAAATGTGGCACGCGGTCTCCACTACCCTGGGAAAGGATTCTCCCGCGGTCCACTACTATATGACGAGAAATCGTCTCCTCTTGCTGCAGAAGAACCGCGGGCTGCCCGCTGCTTTGCTGGTGATGGGAACAGAGTACTTCCGCTCTTTCGCGGTTGCCGGCCTGCGCAGAGAACGCGCCCGCTCACGGGCCCTGTGGCAGGCGATGGCGGATTTCATCTCCCAGCGCTTCGGAGAAAAGCCGCCGGGAAATCTGGAGGCCGCTGAAAAATGAAGATCGCAATAATCCGCGGCCCGAATCTGAATCCATATGAGATGCAATCCTATTTGCCGCTGGCGAAGGAGCACGCACTGTTCGGCTTCGCTACTCGCGGCGCGCCCTTCTGTGAGGACAACACTGAGATGAAGGTGTCATATCTGTCATCTCCCGCGCGGCTGACGGCAAAAGTACCGGCCCCTCTCCGGCGCATAACCCGCCGGCTCCTTTCCCGCGGTCTGGGCGCGGCGTGGACCTGGATGTTCGGCCTGGAGAAGCGGTTACAGGGGATGGATATCATTCATACTGCGGAGACCGCCAACGGATACTCGTTTCAGGCCTTGCGGGCAAAGCGCAAATGGGGCGGAGCGCTGGTGGTTACGGCCTGGGAGACCATCCCCTTCAACTTCGAGAATCACGCCTTCAGCCGGTACGTGAAAAGAGAAGTCAGTGCGGCGGCGGATCATTTCATCGCTGTCACCGAACGGGCGCGGGAGTGCCTGCAGGCGGAAGGAGTGGAGGCTTCTCGAATAAGCGTGATCCCGGCCGGTATTGACCTGCAGCGTTTTCAGCCGGGGCCCGCGGATTCCAGTCTGCGCGCGGCACTGAACCTGAAAGATCACATACCGACTGTGCTCTTCATGGGCAGACTGGTACGGGAAAAGGGAGTGCATGATCTCCTGGAGTCACTGCATCATATTCGGCTTCACTTCGGCCTACAAGCGAATCTACTTATGGTAGGGGAGGGGAGAGAGCGGCGAAGGCTAGCGGAAAAAGCGCGGCGGTTTGGGTTGGAGAAGTCCCTTCACCTGCAACCGCCCTGGCGTTACGAGAAGACACCTGATATCTACAGGCTGGCCGATGTCTTCGTGCTCCCAAGTCGCTCCACGCGCGATTGGGAGGAGCAGTTCGGTATGGTGCTGGTAGAAGCCATGGCCTGTGGGTTGCCCATTGTGGGAACGCGCAGTGGCGCCATATCGGAAGTGGTGGGAGAGGCCGGTATCTTGGTCGAGCCTGATTCTCCGGTAAGGTTGGCGGAGGGAATTGCAAGGTTGCTGCGCAGCGCGGAACTACGCAAGTCCCTCAGCACCTCCGGAATTCGCCGGGCGAAGAAGCAATTTTCCCATATGCAGGTCAGTCGTCATATCGAAGAGGTATATCAGATGGTCTTCGAAAAGGCTCACGGTGTCGCCACTGTGTGCCCAAGACTTTCAGAGTCGGAGATAGGATGAAACTTCTCGTGCTTTCAGCCTGGTTCCCGTTTCCCGCTGACAACGGGTCGAAGATTCGGACCCAGCATCTTCTTCGCTCCCTGGCGCGGGAGCATACGGTTGACCTCGCCTGTTTCTACCAAGGTGAGCGGGAAGCCGCACAGTTGGGAAAAGCAGAGGAGATATGCCGGCAGGTCGCAGCCTTTCCCAAGCCATCCTTTGATGCCGATAAGATGCCTTCCGTGGCTGATCTCTTCTCACGCAAGCCGCGTTTCATACGCTCCACATACTCTGATTCGCTGGCGCGAGAAGTGCAGGAATGGCGCGCTCAACGCAATTACGACGCCATAGTCTGTATGACCTGGGGCATGGCTCCGTATGTGCTTTCTCAATCTTCCGTTCGCGCTTCTGTGAAGCGCATTCTCGACCAGCACAACATCGAATCCGGCATCTTCCGACGCGGACTCAAACTTAGGCAAGGTATTTCGCGGCTGAGGGGTTGGCTTACCTATCAGAAGTTCCGCCGTTACGAAGGGCGCACCTGTGCAGGTTTTTCCACCTGCAGTGTGGTCTCTGAGCGGGAGAAGCAGGAACTTGAGAAGATACTCCCACCTTCTGCAGCAACCAATATAGTCACAATCCCCAATGGTGTTGATACGGCCCTGTGGGAGCCGCGTTGGAGGCCTGTGTCGAGAAACGCATCGACTCATCAGTTGGTTTTCACCGGTTCCCGCTCCTATGGGGTGAATGTGGAGGGTCTCAGGTGGTTTCTAAGAACTGTTTATCCCCGGCTGAAGGCGGACTTCCCTGACGTCCGTCTCGGTATAAGCGGAGATGCTGCTGCCAGCCTGATTCCGGAGGCGGAGGGTGATCCATCAGTGACCTTCACCGGCTATCTATCTGATTTACGCCCTCTTCTCCGGAAGAGCGCGGCTCTTGTGGTTCCCTTGCGGCTGGGCGGAGGCACCCGTCTGAAGATCCTTGAGGCGATGGCCTCAGGGCTGCCTGTAATTTCCACGCCGGTGGGAGCGGAAGGCTTGAAGGTGAAGCCGGGTCAGCACCTGCTTATCGCGCATGAGCCGGAGGAATTCGTTGACGCCGTGGGGCAGGTCTTCAAGCAGCCGCTGCGGACGCTTGCCATGACTGCGCGAGCCAGGAAACTGGTGGAAGAAGAGTATGACTGGGGGCCCATCGGCCGTAATTTTGCCAGGCTTGTCGAGGAGGTCGCCGCATGAGATCGGTTCTCACATTAGATTCTCACTCGGGCAGACGGCTCGTCATGGCTGGGCTGTTGCTTGTGGCGGCTTGCTGTTTCTTACCGTTTCTATTTATGGGACTCTCGCGGGAGAGTCTTGAGGTCTTGCTGATTCCCATCGCTGTAATCTGGTTCGCCATTCTCGCCATCTCCAGACCCGCCGCTGCGCTGATGGTCTATGTCTTCTTGGCTGCCGTCAGTATGCGTTGTGAGTTCCTCGTCCTCCAGGGCAACAAGATCTCCGGAGGCATCTTTTTCAGTCAGGTGCTTCTTGCAGTGTTTCTTATCGGGTGGATGATGAGATATACCGCCAGACTGGAAAGGGAACCGAGAGCTTCACTTTCCCTTTCGTTGCCTCTGCTGGGACTGGCCGTGATACCATTCGTGTCGGTTCTCAGCGCCTACGTTACCTGGGACCCTGAAGTCTCCACCGTCCATCGCAAGCTCGTTGTTCAGTTGGCCGGGGCTTCGCTTATCTTCTTGGCTGCGGCAGCCGCTTTCTTGACTGCTGTGGTGGTAAAGAGTGTCTCTCATGCAAGAGCCATTGTGACGATAATGGTGGGCATTGCGTCACTGGCCTTCTTCGATGTTCTCGGTCTGTTCAACACTCCCGGGAAGGCATTGATTTTCACCGTGGCGCCGCTCGCCTTCACATTCGCTCTTTACGCTCCCACTCATTCGCGTAGATTTCTCTGGCTCACGTTGCTGATACCGCCCTTCATAATTGCGATACAGGCAATAAAGGTAACCCTTCTCGTTGCTCTCATCCTTCCGGTGTTGTTCGCCAGTTTCGCTCATTCCCGCCGCGCCTTCTTTATCACTTTGGCGGCACTCATCGCAGGTTACTTGATTCTCGGTGCTGCTCTGGGAAAATCTCCCGCCTTGAGGGTTTACGAAAAAGCCAAGAGGATGCAGGACTTCGATCGCATCCTTCTCTTTCAGAAAGCGGTTGGAACTTGGAAAGAGCACCCATTGTTCGGAGTGGGTCCCGGAGGGCAATTCGCCTATCTTGATGGTGAGCACTTCTACGGAACCGCTCACAGCCTTTACGGCAACTTTCTCATGGAAACCGGCCTCTTCGGCATGATCTTCTTGCTGTGGGTCATCGGGGCGGCCGTCCTGATGGGGTGGAAGGCATTTCGCTTTTGTCGCTATCCGCCGCGAGCGAGGGGGCCCGATAATCCGGAATTCGCTTTCATGCGCACCTTCACCCTGGGCCAGACAGCGGGATTTCTGGGAATGGCCGTCGCCGGACTGTTCAGTGATACCATGCTGCCCGCGGTGCAGAATGGCGGCATGTACATGTTTGGAGCCTCTGTCTATCTTTGGATACTCTTGGGGGTCACCGCAGCCTTTCGCAGAATGCAACTGGAGGGCAAAGTTGGGCAAGCCGCAGATCTCAATCTGTATTCCGAGCTGGAACACCCGCGCGCTTCTACATGAGTGCTTGAGTTCCATCCGCGCCGCCTGTCGGGAGCCATACGAGGTAATCGTCGTGGACAATGGCTCCAGTGACGGGAGCGCGGAGATGGTGGAAAGCAAGTTCCCTGAAGCCAGGCTGCTGGTGAATCGCGTCAACCGCGGTTATGCGAGAGCCACAAACCAGGCAATAGCTGCAGCCGAGGGAAGCATGATCGTGCTCTTGAACAGTGACACCCGCTTTCATGAGGACACGCTGGGAGGTTTGAAGAGACTCTTGGAAGCTCATCCTCAGGGTGGCGCCGCGGGTCCGCTGCTGCGCTGGCCCGGCGGCCGGCTGCAGCGTTCCTGGGGTCCTTTGCCCGGGTTGCGGACGGAGATGGTAAGGGCTTTGCTTCTGGACCGCTACACTTCACCTCCTTGGAACGGAAAAGCGGAGCCTTGTGAGGTGGGCACTCTCATGGGGGCGTGCCTTATGGTGAAAAAACAGGCTCTTACACAGGTCGGCCGGCTGGACGAAGGGTTCTGTCACTATGGAGAAGATGTTGACTTGTGCTGGCGGTTGCAGCGCGCCGGCTGGAAGTTGTTTCTCGCGCCCTGGTTGGAGATGACCCACTATGGCGCCGCCAGCAGTCAGCGAATGCGCCGAAGCGCCTGGCTGAACTACCACCGGTCCAAGTGTCGGCTGTTTCGCAAACATCTGGGACATCCGGCGGCGGTGGCGGCGAAACTCTTACTCACCACAGAAGCGCTCGGCAAGGGAGTCTTGTCTCTTGCGCGGCCTTCATCTTCGGGGCGGAGAAAAGTAGGAGACTGTGCCGCGCTGCTCAGAAAGATAGGAGGTTACTGATGCTGGGGACGGAGAAGCTCTCCATCTTCCTGGCGAAGATGCGCTTTCACGCCCGCAAGTTTCACATGGGCGTTCGTCCAAAGGATCTGGTGCTCGATATCGGCGCGGGACATGCGCCTCATTTCCGCGCCGATGTGCTCTGCGACATAAGCCTGGGTGATGACCGGGAGAGATGCGGACCCGTGGGCCTGGATCGGCCCTTTGTGGTGGGAGACGCCGAGGCGCTTCCCTTCCGAGACAAGGCCTTTGATTTCATCATTTGCTGCCATCTGCTGGAGCATGTGCGCCATCCGGAACGCTGCCTTCAGGAGATGATGCGGGTGGGAAAAAGGGGTCACATTGAGATACCCAGCGAGTTCTCCGAAAAACTATGCGGACTGCCTCCACATCGCTGGTTTATCCGGCGCGAAGACGGGCGGTTGATTTTCACTCAGAAGACTCGTCCCATCTATGATGAAACCATCGCTTCACACACGTGGACCGCATGGGACAGCGGTGACCCTGCCTACCACCTCTTCTTCTGGCGTAACCCGGAACTCTTTTTTATCACTTTTCCTTGGGAAGAGAAGATTGAATACTCCATACAACCTGTTGAGGGAGTGAAGGAAGAACTCTTCGTTGATGCTGAACCCGGAGTTGGGGATGAGCCCCTACGCAAGACGCTGCGAGGTTGGAATCGTTGGGATCCCGGCTGGGAGAATTTCCTGCGCCATATGGCGATTTCCTTGGCGAGATTAAGAAAGCGCAAGCAGGCCGACCTCATGCGGTTGATCGCTTGTCCTGTCTGCAAATCGAGTCTGGAGAAACGGGGAGAGCGGCTGATCTGTTCGTCCTGTCGAAAATGGTATCCCATGTGGAAAGGGGTGCCGGTGCTGCTCGTTTCCGAGGGGCGGGGTTTGGAGTTGTGAAGTGAGTGGTGAGGAAGAGAAAGAGGTGCGTCCGCTCATTCTCGCCAGCGCCAGTTTGGAGAAGACCTCAGATGAGGCCTTTCCGCGTGTCGCCGACTGGGAGATTTACCAGCGCTTCAACGCCGGACTCCTGCAATATGATGACCTCCAGATCAATCCTCATCTGCGAAGAATCGAGGAAGCCATTAGGCTGGATTTCTCGCTGGCAAGAAGAGGGCTTTCCCTGATTGACGGTCACAATGTAATCTTCTCGACATCAGAGAAAGTGGGAATACCTCTACTCGCATTGCAGACTCGTCGGGCCGCGGTTCCGCATGTGATGTTAGGCCATCATCTGTTGTCACCACTGAAATTCAGGTTCTTGAAGACGACTGGACTGTTGCGAAAATTGAGCCTCCTGCTCTGTCTGAGCCGGGAAGAACTGCGGCTTTTGCGTCTTCATTCCGGCCTTCCGCCGGAAAGAGTGGTGATGCTGGAAGGGGTTGTCACCGATCATCGCTTCTTTCTTCCCGCGCCGGGCCACGGAGAAGGCTTCGTTCTCTCCACCGGCGCAACTCTGAGAGATTATCCGACACTGATGCGCGCTCTCGGCGGCCTCCCAATCAAAGTTGTGATTGCCTCCGGCAGCCAATGGGTTAAAGGCTCCGAGTCCAAAGGCAAGATCCCCTCCAATTTCACCTTCTTGCCCAAGCAGTCTTTGAAGCAGATGCGGGACCTGTACGCCCGCTGCGCGGTGGTAGTGATTCCCCTTCACAGAGGCACTCAGCACTCCGCGGGCCGGACCACAGCGACGGAGGCAATGGCCAGCGCCAAGCCGCTGGTGGCAACAGACCTTCCCGGTATGCGGGATTATGTAACACCCGGCCGCAACGGGCTGTTGGTGGAGGAAGGCAGCGAAATCGCCTTGAGAGAGGCAATTAAGGGTATGCTGGCGAATGAGAAATGGGCGATTGCGCTGGGGCTGGCTGGCCGCCAACTGACAGAAACGAAATGGAACATCGAACTATATGTCAATGATTTGTGTCGCCTGCTGAGGCAGGTGGTGCAGGGGTCTGAAGCGCCGCAGGTCTGATTGGGAAGTATTGCAGTGAACATCCTTTTCTTGACACAACTCTTCCCGTATCCGCCGGACACCGGGGCGAGAATCAAAACCTATCATACTCTGCGATTCCTCTCTCAAGAGCATCGCGTCACACTACTCACTTTCCTGCGAAACGAAGACGAGCGCGCTTTGCTGCCGGAACTGGAGCGTCTCTGCCACAAAGTGAAAGGCTGTTTTCTGCCGCGTTCACTCACCAGAGACATCGTCAGTCTGACAAGCGCGCTGGTGAGAGGCCGTTCCTTTGTCGTGGAACGCGATTACAGCCCGCCCATGCAAGCTCTTGTTGACGATACCCTGAAAGAAGAGAGGTTTGACGTTATTCACGCCGACCGGCTGCAGATGACGCAGTATTTCAGCGATGTTTCAAGCCTCAACGGCGCGGCGCTCGTTCTAGACCAGCACAATGTAGAATCGGAGGTCGTACACCACCTCGCGAGGCGTCATGCCGGTGTCAAGAGGGCTTTGCTGAGAAAGGAATATCGGGGTTTGCGGTGTTTCGAGACCAATGCGTGTGCGCGCGTCCATCACGTAATCTGCGTGACGGGGGAGGATCGAGAGAATTTGTGGCGGCTGCTGAAGAAGGGACCGTCGAGTGGGATTACCCCCAGAATGCACGTGGTGCCCATAGGAGTTGACTGTGACAAGATAAGGCCGCTGGATTCTCCAAAAGAAAAGGGCCGGCTGCTGTTCGTGGGCCCGCTCAACTGGCCCCCCAATGCAGAGGGAGTGATGTGGTTTGCACGGAAGGTTTGGCCGAAGATTCGCGAGCGGCATCCGACGGCCAGGCTGAGCGTAGTCGGTACTAATGCATCTTGGCGGTTGAAACGCCTGGTTTGCTCCTTTTCCGGGATTGAACTTGTCAGCTATGTGCAAGATCTGCTGCCTGAACTTCACCGCGCGGAGGCGATGGTTGTCCCCTTGTGGGCGGGAAGCGGACTGCGGGTGAAGATACTTACTGCGATGGCCGCGGGCCTGGCGGTGGTCTCCACTCCTCTCGGGTATGCCGGGATCCGCGCGGTCCCGGGCGAACATCTGCTGGCTGCAGATGATGCCGATGAGTTCGCCCAGGCGGTAATCTCGGTGCTGGAGAATCCCTTCCTTCGTTTCAGGTTGGAACTGGCGGGCCGGCGGCTGGTGGAGGCCGATTATGACTGGCGTATAGTTGACCGCGGTCTACAGAGGACTTACAAACTGATTGAAGGGGAAAGGCCTGCTCCTGCCCCACTCGGCTAACGCCATGCCTCTCAGATCTCACATCTCAAGCCTCAACACTCGGATCCTGTACGCCGGCATCTTCGTCTTTTTCTTTGCCCTCTACCTGTGGTCTCACATATTCAATTTCTTCAACCGCGATCCGCTCTACTACTCACTGCAGGTAGAGACGTACTCTTGGGCTGCGCTCTTCTCCGATTACCATCATCTCTTGTATCGTCCTGTCGGGCGCCTCTGGTTTCTTATCTGGCAGTCACTGGGTTACAAAGATGGAGCGATGTTTCCTCTGCAGGCCCTCAGCGGACTTGTCGGCGCGGCGACGGTCGTCGTCTTCTTCGGGATCTGTCTCAGGCTTACACACAGCCGGAGGTTCGCGCTCCTCGCAGCGGCTTTCGCGGGTTTCTCTTACGGGCTGTGGAGATATTCGGCAGAAGCTTATCCCCACATGTTCTTGTTGTTCTTTACAAGCACAGCCGCTCTGGTGCTTCTTCGCGGTGTGCAAGAGCAGGCCGCTTCCACTTCGGAGGGTCCCCGTCGGTACAGTCAAATATACGCCTTCGCCCTGGCTGGAGCATTCACCGCGCTCGGCGCGCTCTTCTATCAGACCGCCGTCCTCTTTCTTTTTCCCGCGCTGTGGCTTATCCTCAGGAGTCAGCGTATTGCTCGCCGCCGAAGGGTTTCAGCCGGCCTCGCCTTCCTGCTGCCGTGCCTTCTGTTGTTGGCAGGACCTTATCTTTGGGCGGCTGGCCGTCAGCCCTCCGGTATGGCAGGCATCTTCCATTATAAGTTTGGATCTTCTGGATGGATGAGTTATGGCCGCTTCAGCCCAACAAGTCTGCTGAAGGCACCCATCGGCGCAGGCAATCTGTTCATAGGGGAAAGCTTTGCCAGCCAGCATTTTACATCTTTCCAGAAGGTAAGAGGCTTTCTGGCATCACATACCGGGATCCCGTTGTTTCCGAGAGATGGGCCGCCGCTTTCTTTGGGCGCGGCCTTGCTCCTTTATCTTCTCTTCGGTTTGGCCTGCATTGCTCTGGTTTGGCTTTGCGTACTCGTCTTCATTCACTGGCGGAAGATAGGGCGGCAGTTCCCTTTCGGGCGCGCCCTCTCTGCGGCCTGGCTGGTTCCCTTTGCAGCTTTGCCCATTTGGTGGTTCCCGGAAAACCGCCAGTTCTGGCTGAGTGCTTTGCTGCCCATGTGTTTGCTGTTGAGTCTGGCCGCTCAGGCGGGAGGGAGATTGCGCCTCTTGGGTGTCTGTGTTGGCTTGCTGGCAATCACTAATCTCTTCGGTTCAATCCTCCCCGATCGCCAGCCGGAGAACAACCCGCTGCTCCAGCGAACCTATGCCGTTGCCGATACAGTTACATCACAAGACCTGGTGGTGACAATCAGCGCGGGGGAATTGAAGCATTTGTCTTGTTATCTTGAATACTACCTGCGCTGTCACAGCGTGGATTTGCTCGCCCTCTTCTACAATCCTGAGGGTACGTCCGCAGGTCGCAGGCTCATTCGCGGCGAGATAGTCCGCGCATGGTCAGAAGGCGGGCGCGTCTTTCTCGTCAGCGAAGGATTGGGGAGCGGTTTGGTATACCAACAAGTTGCCAGATACAAGTCAGTTACGCCTGAGCAGGTGAAGGCCATGCTGTCGGAGTTTCTGTCAGAGTATGAGAGAGAGCCTGTTGTGTTATTTCGTGAACAGCCGCTTCTCTATCTCGTGAAGCCCGGCGGCTCCGATGGTTGGTCTTTTGATTGAGCTCTGTCCAGCAAGCCTTGCCGCGAGGACTTCGTCACAACCATCCCTTCTTCCTGAAGAAGACAACCATGGAGATGGCCACCGCCCCCATCACGCCCCAGACCATGGGATATGACCAGTGCCATTCGAGTTCAGGCATGTACTTGAAGTTCATTCCGTAGATTCCCGCCACAAATGTCAATGGAATGAAGACCGTGGCAATGATGGTCAAGACCTTCATCACCTCGTTCATCTTGTTGCTGACACTGGACAAGTAAGTGTCGAGCATACCGGCGAGTATGTCTCGGAATGACTCTATTGTATCCATGACCTGAATCGCATGATCGTAGACATCCCGCAGGTAAATCTCGGTATCCTTGCAGATCAAGGATGACTCGAGACGCTGGAAGCCGCTGATGACTTCCCTAAGCGGCCAGATGGACTTCCGAAGGAAGATCATCTCCCGCTTCAGTTTGTGAATAGTCTGTAGAGTGTCAAGGGTGGGACGAGCCACCAACTCTTCTTCCACTTGCTCTATGCGGTTCGCCAGTTTCTCCAGCACTACGAAGTAGTTGTCAACTATGGCATCCAAAAGCGCATAGGCGAGGTAATCAGCTCCGACCTTCCTGATGCGGCCCTTTGCGTTTCTAATGCGCCCCCTGACGGGATCGAAGACATCGCCCTCCGCCTCCTGGAAGGAGATGACGAAGTTGGATCCGAGAATGAGGCTAACTTGCTCAGAAACCAATTCATCTTTCCCCACATTATGGTGAAGCATCTTCAATACGACAAAGAGATATTCGCCGAAGTCCTCCAGTTTGGGGCGTTGGCCGGTGTTTAGGATATCTTCCAAAACAAGCGGGTGAATACCGTAACAGGCGCCAAGCCGCTCCAGAATCTTGACGTCGTGAAGGCCGGTTACATCTATCCACGTAACAGTGGGCTTATCCTTGAAGGCGAGACATTCATCCAACGTGGACTGCGTCTTCTCTTCGATGTGGTGCTCGTCATAGTCGAGAACACTGATTCTTACCGTCTCGGTTCTTTTCTCGCCCACATGAACGAGGGCCCCGGGCGGCAACCCTATCTTCTTTGTGCTTCTGGTAAGGAGTTTGCGCATGTCCGCTGCCTCTGGAGGTTATGTGGCAAGGAAGAGAACCTGTTCCTCGCGCTTCAGTGCTTAGTAGGCTGCTTCGGCGCTTCCGGTTGGATTCCTTCTCCGTACAGCACGCCTAGACAGACAAGAAGGATGGCTGCTTGAGAGACGATTTCTTTCACTTTCGGCCCGTGAAGCCGGTCGTTATGGCTGGGGAAGAGGGGGCGGCCGCCGCCGCGAACCTGAGAGATCGCGTTCTCGATATCCGGCACCACTCCGCCTAGAGCCCCCCAGAAGGCGGGAGAATTCCAGCCCTGGCTTGACCCGATCACAGCCAGAGCCGTGAGCGCAAGAACAGTCTCGGTCGGAACGGAGAAATCGCGGTGGGGAGTCAAGTCCAAGAAGAAATGAGTGATTACGCCGGCCAGGAAGGCTCGTGACTTGCTCTTGAGGGCCTTTCCCAGGGTCGCTCCAATGAAGGCATGTACTCCGCAGATCATCGCTGCGGCGGCCTCTTTGCTGGTTTCATTTCTTCGGTCGAGGCTCAGGGGGAATGCCGTGAAGCAGACAGAAGTATTCGTGGACTTTCCAGATATAGTCGCGGGTTTCTCGATAGGGAGGCACACCGCCATACTTCTCTACCGCGCCGGAGCCCGCGTTGTAGGCGGCCAAAGCCAATGCTTCTTGATAAGGCTGACCTTGGTATTTCTCCAGGTTGCCGCGCAAAATCCGGACAGCCGCGCCGATGTTCTCCATCGGATCATAGGGGTTTCTCACTCCCATTCCTCTGGCGGTGCCGGGCATTAACTGTCCCAGGCCCATGGCGCCCTTGTAGGAACGCGCCTTTGGATTGAACCTTGACTCTGCGGCCACTACCGCCACTACGAAGAACGGGTCCACTCCAAGATGGCGAGAGTAGTTCACTATACTGGAGGCGATGAGTTCCACATCCTGGGGTGACAGTCTCGGATTGAAATAAAGAATCGCCCTCTTGCATCTAAGCAGCACAGCGTCTTCACCGCGGCTGGACAAGGAGGCTGCCCCGGCCTTGGAGGGACCTGTTTGAGTCTGCTTTTTCACTACAGGCGGTTTTCCGACAGCAATAACGATCGCTTGGAGATTGAGTGGTCCTGTGGACGCCCCCTCCGGGTTGCTCGCAAGACATCTCACCCTGACACCGGGTTGGATATCCGTCGGGAGGGAAGTGGCCGCCACTTCTGCGCTTTGTCCATCAGGTAGCCGAATCATGAGGAGCTTCCTCTCGGGAGAGGTGAGGATTCCAGCTACTTGGCCGTGCATTTCGAAAGCGGCGGAGAGGTTGTTCGTTCGCTCCTGCTGGAGTTCATTGTATGTAAGAACGTTTATTACACGGAATCGAAGGGCCTTGCGGGCATACTCCGTTTCACTCATCGCCCACAGCGAAGAGCACAGAAGAAGCATCGCCAGGGAGGCGATAATAAGCGAATACCTAACCCTCACCATGCCATCTCCTCGCAGAAAAGCATCACTGGCCAGTATAGAATGTCCTTCGGTTTCTGTCAATTGCAGTGAACAAACGCGCCCTTGTCTTTCTATTCCACAGGAGGGTAATTAATCTCTCGGAGCGTCTCAGTCTCTGTAGAGCAGGAGCTTTTGCTCCTGCCTGGCTTTCAGGATCTAATGGCAGAAGCGCTGCTTCCACCCTATGACTCGGTGAGGCTTTCGGGGGACAGCAGACGTTCCAATTCTTCAGAGGAAAGCAGGCCTTTTTCCTCCACGAGTTGACGAATGGATTTGCCGGTTGAAACCGCTTCTTTTGCAATGAGCGCGGCCTGATGATAACCCAGTTGGGGGCTCAGCGCAGTGACCAAGCCCAATGAGCGTTCTGCATATTGACGACAACGCTCTTCATTTGCGGTTATCCCGCGGATACAGCGTTCGCTCATCACCCGCAGGGAGTTTGTCAAGATAGTCATTGAGCCCAAGAGATTATGTGCCATCACAGGCATCATCACATTCAACTCCAGTTGGCCCGCCTGGCAGGCGGCGGCAATGGCGGTGTCATTTCCAATCACCTGGAAACAAACCATGGCCATCATCTCGGCCATTACGGGATTGACCTTCCCCGGCATGATGGAGGAGCCGGGCTGGACCGCGGGAAGTTGAATTTCTCCCAGGCCGCTTGTCGGGCCGGATCCCATCAAGCGTAAATCGCCGCAGATGCGGAGAAGATTCAGAGCGAGAGTGCGCAGCGCGCTGGAGACCTCCACAAAGCCATCTGTGTTCTGCATCAGTTCGATGTAATTCTCGGCCCCGCGCAGATCGAAGCCGGTCAGCCGGTGCAGTTCCTCCAGCACGTTCTTGCGATAGACGGGGCTGGCATTCAGCCCGGTGCCGATCGCGCTCCCGCCAAGCCCCAATTCCTGAAGCGCCTCGCAGGCCGCGCCGATGCGAGAGCGGCACTTCTCGATAGTCGTCGCATAAGCGCCGAATTCTTGGCCCAGGCGAATAGGGACCGCATCCTGGAGATGAGTGCGGCCGGACTTGATGATTCCGTCGAATTCGCGAGCCTTCTCCTTAAAGGCTTCTTTGGTCGCGGCGATGGCGGCATCCAGATCCTTCCACAGCCGGAGTGCCGCCAGGCGCATTGCGGTCGGGAAAACGTCATTGGTGGATTGGGCCATGTTCACATGGTCGTTGGGGTGGACCGGCTCATATGCTCCGCGCGGTTTTCCCAGCAGTTCATTGGCGCGGTTGGCAATAACCTCATTTACATTCATGTTGAAGGAAGTGCCGGCCCCGGCCTGATACACATCCACCACGAATTGATCATTGTGCTTTCCGGCAGCCACCTCGGCCGCCGCCGCGGAAATGGCGTCGGCGAGTTCCTCCGTCAATTCACCGGCCCCAAGATGGGCCTGCGCCGCCGCCTGCTTAATAATCCCTGTTGCCCAGATGAGTGCTGGATGTGCCCTTAGTCCACTTATTGGGAAGTTCTCTGTCGCCCTTATCGTCTGTACCCCATAAAGCGCACTTTCAGGAACTCTCACTTCACCCAAAAAATCTCTTTCAATTCGCTGTGCCATTTTCGCCTCGGATGTTAAGTCTGACTGAAACCGGTCGGTGGAATACACATCCACTTCTATCTAATTCGGTATCACCGGTGGCAAACCTCTGCCTGGCATTGCTGGAAGAGAAGATCGCTTTAACGCGATACGGGCGCCCGAAATCCTGGGCGCCCGCATCAGTTGAGCAAGTGCTTGTGAGGTTTGCATTCGCTCAATTCTAGTATACCTAAGGTGAGTACCTTTTGAACAGCTTTGTAGCTGCTTTTTGCGGAATTTTTCACCAGAAGCAATTTGGCTGATTTTGATGGGGGTAGCGACTTCTCCTAAAGCCATTTCTGCTCTGGCAAACACAAGTTTGCCTCTCGGAGATATCCGGCCCGTGGGAACCAGGGGGATTTCAGGTCTGGAAGATGGGGTTCCGCCAATCCGGAGCGGGGCGGATCTCATTATCCTTTCTTGGGAGCTCACAAGGATTCTGGGCAATAGTCCCGAATCTTATGTGTGTGATTCTCTTCAAATCCATGTTATGAGGGATTTCGCAGGGCACATCTGCCCTGCGAACTATGTTTGTTAGACATCGTCAAAAGAGTAAGAAGTGACTGAATCTACCCGCAAGCCCAGATTGATAGCCCCATTCCGCGGCATCCGCTATCCCGGATCCGACCTCTCTCCGCTGGTTTGCCCGCCTTATGATATCATATCTCCCCCAGAGCGAGAGGAACTCTATCGCCTTCACCCACACAATGCGATTCGATTGGAGTTTTCGCTGCCGCGAGAGGGAGAAGACTGCTATCAGGCCGCGGCACATGACTGGCTCAAGTGGCTGCAGGAAGGCATCTTGAAGGAGGAAGAGGAGGGACTCTACATCTGTCGGGCGGAGTTCTCCTTTCATGGAGAGGCCCACAGCCGCATCGGCCTCCTTGCCGCGCTCCATCTGGAGTCTCTCCAGAAAGGCCGGGTGCTGCCTCATGAAGGGACCCTGGCCGCCCCCAAAGCGGACCGGCTGGCACTGCTGAATGCCACTCATGCCAATTTCAGCCCCATATGGACGATCTTTGACAATCCTTCCCTTGGAGAGTTGTTGGGGCGCGCCTATTCAGGCGCTCCTATTAGCCGGGCAGATTTGACGGATGGAAGCCGCTGTTCGCTCTGGCGCGTCTCCGATGCAGAAATGACAAATCAGATATGCGGAATGATCGGCGATGGACCCATCTTCATCGCCGACGGTCATCACCGCTATGAGACGGCCCTCGCTTTTTCCCGCCAGGAGCACGAGGAAAGCCGCGGCGCTCCCGTCAACTACGTCCTGACACTCTTGGTGGAGGCGAGTGACCCTGGATTGATCATCCTGCCGACTCACCGCGCCATCCCGGACCTTGGAAAAGAAGACATGGAGAGGCTGTGGGCGCATCTGCGGCAATGCTGCCATCTGGAACAGGTCCCGGCCGGCACAGCCGGACCCGCCGCAGCTCTGGAGGGATTGCTCAAACAGGTATATGTGAACGACCATTCCTTCGGCATCTACACGAAAGCGGAGGGCTGCTGGCAGTTTACCCTGAAGGAACCCTCGGCGGAACCTGCACAGGGAGCGTCGAGCGCTCCGGTGGCCGCTCTCCACCGGCACGTGCTGGATCCCGTCCTTGGCGGTGAAGTGAAATTCGGCTATTACAAGGATGCTCAAGAAGCCAGAGCGGCGGTAGATTCGGGGGAATACTCGGTCGCCTTCTTTCTGCGCCCCCTTCGCAGTGAAGAACTCATCCAAGCCGCGCTGTCCAGAGAGCGCCTCCCCGGCAAATCCACCTACTTCTGGCCCAAAGTCCCCGCCGGCCTCGTAATGCGCTCCCTGCGCTGAACTTGCCTAAACCCTCTCACCGCAGAGAGCGCCGAGCACGCAGAGGAAAGCCAACAAGCGCAGCGGCCTCAAGGTCGATAGGTGACCCAGGCGTGGTTGGATTCCGCTACCCGGACTTCCCGGAGCGAAACCGTTGGGCAGGAGCGAGTCTCCTGCCTCATTTCGGCGAGGGCTGCACTCACCTTTTCAAAGACATAGCGAGCCACGTTCTCCGCGCTGGGGGGAGTGTCGGCAAAATCGGGGCAGTCATTGAGGTGGGTGTGGTCGAGCGGAGCAATGGCGGAGGCCAGCGCGCGCTTCAAGATCCTCAAATCGAGCACCATGCCAAGGGAGTCCAGTTTCTCTCCCTCGATGGTGGCTTGCACGCGGTAGTTGTGCCCGTGCAGTTTCCCACAGGGCCCGTCATATCCTTCTAATACATGAGAGGCGGAGAAATCCGCCTCTACTGTTGCTTCATACATGCCTTTTCATCCACCTCGATATTTGCAGAGTCGCCTCTCAATGTACTTCATCAGGTCCCCTGGGCCGCAAGTGGGCCTCTTCAATGGAGGGCATTTCCCGCGCCGCGCGGGTATCTGTCTTCGCCCAATCGTATTCACCGCTCTTGTACCAGGCGGGATCAGCATATTTTCGGTATGCTTCCGACCATTCCCGCAATTGGGGGGCGAGCCGGCCGATGATGTCTTCCGCTCCCGCATGGGTGGGCTGTGCAGCGCTCTGGCGGACGGCTTCTTCCAGCCACTCATTATGGTCAATTATACAGCAGGGCCGCAAGCGGTTCGGATCCCGCCGGTTGACCTCACGCATCTTGCAGAAGAGAGGAGATTTTAGCACATCCCAGAGATGTCCGCCTCTCTTGTATATGTCGAGGATATTATCTTCGGCGAAATGGACGAACACACACGGCTCAAGATCACCGCGATAGTTGATGTGGAAATAAAGCGTGCCCCCTGACATACAACCATCGGTAAGCCCGCCGTCATTCCAGAAATCCGCGACGAAGATGGGCTTCTTTCGCCTGATTTCCATCGACTTTCTTCGCAGGCGGTTCCGCTGTTCCGGGGTGATCATCAGGTTCATGGCGTTGTCTTGTCCCACCGGCACGAAGATGAAGAACCAGCCGAACATACACCCCTTTTCGATCATAAAATCATAGAACTCATCTTGAATATAGACATCCGCGTTATTGCGAGTGGCGGTGGCGGAGAAACCAAAAAAGGCTCCCGCCTCCTGCAGCCGGTCCATCGCCTCCATCACCCGCCGATAGATACCTTTGCCGCGGCGCGCATCGGTCTCTTCTTCCCAACCCTCTACACTGATGGCGGGAGCCGCGTTTCCGCACTTCACGAGCCGCTCAACCGCCGCGTCATCAATGTGGGTTCCATTTGTATAGATGAGGAAGATGCAGTCATCGTGTTTCTCATAAAGGTCGAAAAGGTCCTTCCGCAGAAAAGGTTCCCCTCCGGAGATAGTGATGAAATGAGTGCCCATTTCCTTGGCCTCGGCGACAATGCGGTCCAGGGTGGCGAAGTCAAGAGGGTCCTCGTTCTGCGGGTATTGTCCCGCATAACAGCCCAGACAGCGCAGGTTACATCGCATGGTCGGGCTGATTACAATGAGATAAGGAGGGAAAACGCCTTCTCTCTGCCAAAACTCCTTTCGCTTCTGGTCTCCGATCCAGGTGGCGTTTATTCCCAGACCGGAGATAACATGCTTGCGGCAATTGGGGTCCAAGCCGAGGAACCTGCGGCCCAGTTCCAATGCGGGGTGGCCCTGGTAGAACAACTCTCGCAACTGGCGCAACTGATTGCGATGAAAAGGTGTCCTCGCCACCTTTTCCAGAATACGGGTGAGTCGAATGAGGCTTTCATCAGAGGATCTGGCCAAAAGGGGAGGGAGCATCTGGCTGGCGAATACACGCACCGCGCCTGTTTTCGCTCGTGCAAGTAGGCTCATTTATCGCCTCCTTCGGAGACTGATTAGCCTTCTTGTTCAAGCCTTATTAAAGGCTCAGTAATCCGCACATACAGCGATTAATAGATTGTAGCAGCTAGATTCCACGCGCGCTATAGAATCTTTCCTGGACCTGTCGGCCGTATGCACAAAGCCTATCTTATTAGTTGGGGGAGAATACGCCTATGGGAGACAGCCCTTCCATCAGCACGAGCCACCTCCGTGTCGAGGTTTGCCATTTCTTGCCCCTCGACTCCCCTTCGACTCGCTGCGCTCGCTCAGGGTCGCTCGGGGTCACTCTGCATAGCCCGCCTTCGCTCCTTCGCCAAGATTCTGCCGGTACAGAGGCTGTCAGGTACCTTCACACCAATTGGCTTGCCAGCCGCAGTCTCTCGTCCTACGAAGGCTTGGCGGAGTAGGATGGCGAAGGCTGGCGGAGCCGAGGGGATTCGAACCCCCGATCTCTGGCGTGACAGGCCAGTGTCCTAGACCGCTGAACGACGGCTCCGCAACAACCTCTCAGTAAGCAACTCCCACTGCAAACCGGACCGCACCGGGCGGCCTCGGTGGTGGGCGAAACAGGATTCGAACCTGTGACCTCCTGCGTGTAAGGCAGGCGCTCTAACCAGCTGAGCCATTCGCCCTCTCAGAGTTGAAAGTCCTGGGTCACGAGCCTTCACAGCTCTCAACCCACAACTCATAACTCTCAACCTGCTATTTATCTATGGTGGGCGTGGCTGGGCTCGAACCAGCGACCTCTTCCGTGTGAGGGAAGCGCTCTTCCACTGAGCCACACGCCCTTCATTCCGGAGACGGTAGATGGGACTTGCGAACAGTCCGATCTCTACCACCATGGGAGTAGCCCCAGCGGAATTCGAATCCGCGCCGCCGGCTTGAAGGGCCGGTGTCCTAGTCCACTAGACGATGGGGCCACTTCAAAAGGATTTTACCATCGGCCTGTGAGGGTGTCAATAAGAACACAGGGAAGGTGAGTGTCGAACGCGCGGGTACTGCTTGAATTTGATCAAACCAAGGGGCGGCTTGTGGCCGGCAAATGTAAACCGTATAATGGCGGCATGTCGAAGAGCGTTGTAGCAAAAGGGGCCGCCATCTTGATGGTAGCGATGGTGGCGAGCCGCCTGCTCGGTTATGTCCGGGAAAAGGCGATTGCCCACTATTTCGGAGACAATTGGTGGACAGATGCTTTTGTCTCAGCCTTTAATGTACCGGATCTCATTTATTATCTGCTGGCAGGGGGCGCGCTGGGGGCGGCTTTCATCCCCATCTTTCGGGAATACCTTGCCCGGGATGATGCTGAAGGCGGCCACAGGGTGGCCAGTTCTCTTCTCAATCTCATGCTTCTCGCGCTGCTTGCCGCAGGACTCTTGGCCGTTATCTTTGCTCCTGCCCTGGTGAGGGTAATCGCCCGCGGCTATACACCCGGCATTGATCCGCGCTATGAACTCACCATAAGCCTTACCCGGGTGCTGATGCCGCAAGTGGTGATAATGGGTATCTCCGCTATTTTCACTGCAATGCTCCAATCTCATGACCATTTCACCTGGCCCGCAATCGGATGGTGTGTATACAACCTCGGCATCATCACCGGCGCCGTATTTCTGGCGGGCCTTATAGGGGGGCCTCCGGAAAAGCAGGTTTATGGGCTCGTATTCGGCGTCTTGCTGGGAGCGGTGTTGATCGTTCTCATCCAACTGCCCACCCTGCGGAGCAAGGGCTTTCGCTGGCGGCTAACAGTATCTCTGTCCGACCCTGATGTCAGGCGCGTTCTTCGCGCCTGGCTGCCGGTGATGCTGGCCCTGGCGTTCTCACAGATCAACTTGCTTGCACTGCCGCAGTGGCTGGGCACTTATTTCGGTGACGGTATGGTGCTCAGTGTGCGGCTGGCGCAGAGGCTGATACTGGTACCCTTCAGCCTCTTCGGAGTGTCAATCGCAACCGCCGCTTTTCCCACCATGTCCACCCTCGCCTTTTCCGGACATTTGCAGGAGATGCGGCGTACCTTCTCCCGCAGCCTCTCCAGCATACTTTTCTTTACTCTTCCATCGGCTGCGGGATTGATGGTTCTCGCCCTTCCGGTGACACGGTTGCTGTGGAAGAGCGGCGAGTATTCCGAGGCGGCGACGGCGGCGAATGCCTCAATGCTGATGTTCTTCGCCATCGGATTGGCGGCATTGTGCGCCCTCCAGGTCATCAACCGCGCCTTTTTCGCTTTGCGAGAAGTTTCCACTCCCATGAAAGTGGGGGCGGCCGTTTTCATCATCAATCTTCTGCTCTGCGTGCTGCTCATGCGCACATCTCTGACCTATCGGGGTATTGCCCTGGGAACTTCGATAGGCTTCTGCATAAACGCGCTGATATTGTTTGAGTTGCTGAGAAGAAGAATGGAAGGCATCGGCGGAAGGGCAATCGCGGATTCCTTCATACGCTCTCTGGGCGCGGCTCTGTTGATGGCCGTGGTGGTTGCGGTTGTCGCGGGCGCGGTAGACAGACTCACTGTGGGCGGAGGTCTGCAGGGAGCCGCTCTCAAGGTATTTGCAGGGATCGCTGTAGGAGCCCCGGTTTATCTTGCCGCCGCTCTTTCGCTGAAAGTGCCGGAGGCGGCTCTCGCCTGGCAGCGGCTGCTTCGCAGACTCCATCTGCGGCGCTGAGAATGATACAATTGGATATCGAGAAGGCGAAAGAGACAGGTCCCATTCCCCTATGAAACAGAGCTACATCCGAAATTTTTGCATAATCGCTCATATTGACCACGGCAAGTCCACCTTGGCGGACCGGCTGCTGGAGGCGTGCGGAGCCTTGGGAGAAAATGCACACGCCGACCTCGTGCTTGATTCCATGGACCTGGAGCGCGAGCGCGGCATCACCATCAAGGCCGCCGCGGTCCGCCTGCGCTATCGCCATCCGGAGCGTGACGAAGAATATCTCCTCAACCTGATTGATACACCCGGACACGTAGATTTCTCCTATGAAGTCTCCCGCAGCCTGGAAGCATGTGAGGGCGCGCTGCTGGTGGTTGATGCTTCCAGAGGAGTGGAAGCGCAGACCGTGGCCAACGCTCATCTTGCCGAACAGGCCGGACTCCAGATCATTCCGGTGATAAACAAGATAGACGTGCTCGCCGCGGATGCGAACCGAACCTGCCGGGAAATCGAAGACATGCTGGCTTTGCCCACAGATGATGCGCTGGTGGTGAGCGCTCGCTTGGGTGAGGGGACCCCCTCCGTTTTGGACGCAATCATTGAACGGATTCCGCCTCCCGCCGGAGATCCGGAAGCGCCTTTGCAGGCCCT
>JABAOF010026456.1_pt4 | contig 26545 bp, 22 predicted proteins | sample 7062171 | NCBI WGS metagenome assembly JABAOF01 (sample SAMN14538628, study PRJNA623070) | marine sediment metagenome | biome: marine biome [ENVO:00000428]; feature: marine pelagic biome [ENVO:01000023]; material: deep marine sediment [ENVO:00002113] | place: India: Gulf of Khambhat ...
TAAAATACTTTAATATATATATAGGAGGATCTCAATGAAGCTTAAGGTTATCGACGATAAGTTACTCGTACAACCGGACGAAGTCGAAGACGACAAAACGCCGGGAGGGATTATTATTCCTGACACGGCAAAGGAGAAACCCCAGAAGGGAAAAGTCGTTGCAGTTGGTACCGATGAGGAGTTAAAAGATCTCATCAAGGTCGGTGACAAAATTGTATTTGGAAAATATACAGGTGATGAGATCGAGTATGATGGGAAAAAATATTTGGTAGTTCAGAGAAGCGATATACTCGCAATACTAGCCTGAAGTCCGGAAAACGGTCCCCCGAAAGGGGGACTGTTTCTTTATAAAAGGAGCAGCCACTGTGGACGAACAAACCGTGGCCGATTTTTTTAAGGCAATCGGACATCCAACAAGGATCAATATTCTGAAAACAGTTTACAGAAGTGATCTCTGTGTGAATGATATCAGTGGAAAATTACACCTAAACCAACCAAATACCTCACAGCACCTCTCTATACTCAAGGAAAAAAAGATCCTCGAAAAGACGAAAAGGGGAAATGAGGTCTGCTACAAGATCAGAGACACCTCAGTTATGAATCTTATCAGTGAAGCTGAAAAAATAATTGGTAATTTGAAGTAAGAGTAAGCCTACATACTACTTTGTTTTCAGTGTAAAAACACCGTCCCACTCTGTTCCTGGTGGATATTTCTTGAAATGTCTGCACCGCTTGATGTACATGTTGCTCACCTCATCATCATGCAGAACGAGAGCTTTTTTAAATTCCTCAACTGCTTTGTCCCACTCCTGGGTTTTATACGACGTTATTCCTGCTGAATAGTGCGACAAAAACTCATCGGAGTAAACGATGACGTCCCGTTCCCCAACGAGCTCAAATATAGCGACCGGCTTTTTCTTGCCTTTGACTCGCACCGAATCGAGCTCTCTGGTGATGAGGTTATCTCCCAGTTCATTATTGGTGAACTCACTTATGATGATGTTGTTGGCTGTTTGATAAACTTTGTTGATACCCTCAAGTCGGGCGCCAAGGTTCACATTATCACCAATAACGGTGTAATCGAATATCTGCTTTGATCCAAGATTACCAACCAGCATGTCTCCCGTATTCACGCCAATACCGATATCGAAAATTTCCTTTCCCTCACTGGTCCAGCGTTCCTTCAGGCGATCGAGAGCTCGAATCATCTCCAAAGCAGTCAGGCACGCTCGCTCAGCATGATCCTGAACATAAACAGGAGCGCCGAAAACCGCCATAATCTCGTCTCCCACAAATTTGTCGAGCATACCACCATATTTCAGTATGACATCAACCATCTCTGTCAAATATTCACCGAGATTTGATACAACCTCTTCCGGTGTGTATTTTTCAGAATAGGTCGTAAAGGAACGAATGTCGGAGAAGAGCACGGTGAGATTCTTTCGTTGCCCACCAAACGCAAGACCACTCGCATCCTGCAAAACTGAATCAACGACATTCTCCGCTAGATAGTGCTTGAACACCGACCTAATGTAGAGCTTTTCCTTTTCTTCCGAAAAATACTGGTACGCATTACAGCCAACAAAGGCAAGTCCGATACCGCCAATTGGTGCCATGAAATTCATGAGTATCTGGGCCTGAGTAAACAGAAGAATATTGACGCTAAAATAGGCAGCAGCTATCCCGACAGCCGAAAGTATACCGATGAGCGGTTTCGTCGTTTTGATGATAAAAGCAATGAAAATTGTGAATACAAAAGTGAGCACATAGGCAACAACATCATTGATCTTTTCGTAAAAGTTTTGGTCCAGTACCATCTGCACAAAATTTGCATGGATCTCAACGCCTGGCATCAGAGTTTCGTTTCCAGCAACATAAAANNCGTTGCACCAATGAGCACAATCTTGTCCTTGAATACATCGCGCTCGTACAGGAGCTGAAATCCCTCCTCATCAACAACCTGCTCGTAGGATATCGTCTTAAAAGAGTAGGCAGGTCCATAGTAGTTGATAAAGGAAGATGGAAGGTTATCATGCTTTTTTATCAGGTACTTTCCGCCGATAACCCAATCACCAGTTTCAGTTTCTATAAACCAACTTTGTTGGGGACCCTCCAATCCGAGATAACTGATAAGGGTACTTATACCCAGGGAGAAATAGCGAACGTCGTTGTAATCTCTGAAAAGTATGTAGCGCCGTACAAAACCATCGGAGTCGAACTTTGTATCTGCAAGTCCAAATGAAGTTGCTTCCCTGAGCTTCTGTATCGGAGGAAGGAGAGACTGCATGAAAAATCCTTCCCGCTCCTCAACAATCATCTTCCCCGCAAGCACAACATCATCGCCTTCAATAATGGCATCTCTGAATATATCATCCTGCTCTGGGTCTATCTTGCTTTCCTCTGTAAATTCAATATCGAAGAGTATCGTTTTTGCCCCAGCTCTCCGAAGATTTCTGATAAGGGTCGCATGATAGGTTCTCGGCCAGGGATACTTATAGGGAATCGAGGCAAAGGATTGATCATCTATGGCCACGATGATCACCTTGCTCTCATCAAGGCCCTTTTCATTGATACCACGAACCGAGAACTTGAAATCATCAACCTTGTGCTCAATGTTTTCGAAGAAAACCATATTGGAGAAAAAGAGCATCATCAGTGCGGACACAAACCCTATGATGAGAATGATGAGCAGGCGCTTCTTTTCTTTTTCCATCTAAAACTCCCAGGTTGCGAACGCTGAAATAAAGAGATCGTCAGCTCCTGGTGCTGTTACATATTCAAAATCCGCCTCGACGTTTATGGCTTGAGTTACATCATAATCCGCACCCACGGAGAGCTCGAGCTGTTCGGGACCGGTTTCGTATATCAGGCCGGTAGAACCATACAGCGATTGATCCCTCAAGAAACGGTAACCGGCTCCGCCTTCCAGATATACAGAATTCGGTGAATCACCAAAATCGTATCCCAGAACAGCTTTGGTGTCCAGTGGAAAATCGTTGAAATAGCTGATGGTACCAAGCCTGGTGTAATAATTGTTCAGATCGTTTGCATTGTCAATTTTGTCGTTGAACAACGATATGGTGCCGTTGAAATAGATATCAGAGTTAGTGATCCAGAAGTCGAGGTTCTGCATGGCGCCTGTGGTAATGGTTGTGTTTATATTGTCAACTCGCTCGTCATCATCACCGGGAATTGGTGGGTCTGCATTATTTTCAACAGTGTAGATATCAAGGCCACCATTGATGCTCAGAAAGTCTGTGGGATAGACATAGGCTCCAAAGGAGTAGCCGATATTATCGGTTTCAAAGGCCAAGTTATCCTCCAGGTTGTCGTGGTAATTCTGATAGGATCCGTTCAGAAAGAGCATTCTGTCCAGGAGCCAGATATTGTCTGAAAGGAGAAATCCCGCACGGTCATTGAGAATATTTGGGTTGGCCAGGGAGAAGAAACTGGGACCAACGTAGCTGTACTCGGCATTAAATGTATTTTCGATTGAAGGGCTAAAGTTGAAGGGGCCTAATTTTAATGCCCCCTTTGCTGCTAGGCTCGGCCATGGAACATCAAGAGGAACAACATGCTCGTTTATGGTAAAGAGCCATTCCCAGTTGTCCGGGTCAAATCCTATGTCAAAATCCTCGAATGTGCTGGGGCCGCCTGTTATATCCTCGTTGAGCAGGCTTCCGTTTGCTTCGGCCTTGAAACTTATCTTCCCCTCCAGAAACGAAAAAGAAACATCGGTACCAACCACAAGGTTATCCTTGGGTGTCGGGCTAATAGCGGTTGTATCAATCGAATCCTTGTCATCCTTCACCTTGAGAAGGTTCAGACCCCAGAGAAACTTATTCGGTCTCCCGACCTTCAGCCTGCCGCCGTAGACAAACTGCTGGAACGTTTCCGGGCCGTCATCTGCCTCCACGGCCCTTTTTCTCTGTCCATAAACAAACTCCGCCCCGATTATTCCAAATTGAGGCAGGAGATGAACGCCAAAGACCTCATCTCCGTCTATCGTGTAATCGCTGAACGACGGTGTTGTATCGCCAAGAACAACTCCTCCTATTGGTGAGTACATGTCAAACCTGAAAATGGAGACTCTCTGCTGGTCGCTCGCCTCTTCATTGGTCGCATCAATGTTGAGGACATAGTTCAAGGTGTCGGTCAGATTACCATACAGGTACACTTCAGCATTCCCAATGGCACTCTGGGGCGCCTCCTTGTCGTACTCACCTCCAGCTCCTATATTACCGTTGTAGGTAAACTTCCGTTCCTTTTTCGGCTGTGCCAGTATATTGAAGTAGCTTTCAAGGGTTGCGACGTTTCCCTCTTTATCCTCAATGAGAAAGGAAACGGTATGCCTCCCCACATCCTCCGTAGCGGTAAACCTGTAGGTTGCAAGAAAGGCAGAGGTATTTGCAAAGCGCGTAACGTCCTTTTTATCAATGTCGAACTCTATGCTCGTAACATCGATGTCGCCCTCTTCATCATAGATTGAGATGGCGACTACCACTTCACTTCCGTAGGGAATGTCCTCACCACGGGTTGGGCTGAGAACATTGATAACTGGCGGAGTACCGGCATAAAGGGTGCCGGCAATAAACGAAAAAACCACAAAAACTGATATATACCAGATACCTTTGATCACGTTTTTCATGGGGTCCCCCTTCCCTCTTGTTCTTAAGAGGTAACTTTTTTTAGTCTTTAAATACAAGGTATAGAAAGCAATCTATATGAAAATTAATTGCATTCTCTATTTCAAAGAGCGATTGTTAAGAGATAAACTGGGCGCCAGAAATTCAAAGTCATTCAATTGAAAAGCTACACACTGCAACGATTAATGGGTGTTTCAAGGTGTTGCCCCTTCGTACTCAATGTGCAGCTCACGCTGTAGTATGGTGCCCTCACTCTCCTGTTCAAAGAAAATGATGAGCTCATGCTTACCCGGTTCAACCGGAGGTTGTGTATCAGGCGTGATATCTCCTGACTCGAAATCATCCGACGTTGTTCGAGCGTATTGACCCTCACCAATATCCCCTCCTCCACCTTCACTATCGAGCCTCACAGAATCCTCGAATACCCATAGCCAGGTTTCACCCCAATCTTTTTCCTCTATGATGAATCTCGTGCCCTTTACCGATGCAACCGAGGTTGGGGTCTGGACCTGGAAATCGGTGCCCTTTTTCTTACTGACTTTTGCCCAGAGTTTTCCACCGCTCAAGAACATTCGCTTATTGAGCTTTTTCTTCTGTCGCACTGCGTTGAGGGTGATTTGAGCGTTCTCTCCGAGTTTTACCCGGCTTCCATCATCCTGAAATATGATACTCGAGTAGCTCGCCCCCTCTGTCCTTACCGTATCACCTTCTTGAAGCAGCATGCCTATTTTTGCGGCAATCTCCTCTCCAGGATTTTCCCGTATCACCGTTACAGTTCCACCCACTTCTCCGATATAGGCGATGACATCCTGAGCAAAAACTGCTGCTGGAATAAACAGTACCGCCATTGCTATGAGGANNAGATCAATATTATCGAAAATAGATTGAAATCGGCTTTGAATCACCGGCAATGATGCTCTCTATGACCGGTATAGCTTCCGGGCCTGCAATCGGAGTCCCATCAAGGACAGCCCTGTCGACTTCGAAATTCTGAATGCTCCTCGCAGCCCGCCGGTTGACGACTTGTTCAAGTAACACTAAGAGTGCGTCCTTTATCGCAGCCTTATCAGCGTCACTGAGTCCCAGAAGAATAACCTGGCTCAGTTCCTCGAAATAGATGAACTCGGTTCTTGGACCCTTCACGAGCTCATCGCCATGGGAGGTCACGGCATAGCCCCACACCTGCCAGAAATAGCGCTCGCCGTCTACGAGAAACGGGGAAACTCCGGACCCGTCAACGATCGATGCCGGGAGATTCAGAACGGGCAGTCTTCCACCTTCGAGTACCTCCTGCGCTCCACCGGGGTCTTTGTATATATGAAGTTCCATTCTTTTTCTCGGATTGAGGTTGAGGTTGGTAACCCAGCGGAAACTGAGCTCCGCCCGTGTCGCCGATCGTTCAACCGGATAGGTTGGCTGTAAGAATGGCGGTCTCACTGTTATAGGCACTACCTGCTGACCTCCAACAGGGCTACCCCCAGCAGAAACATTGACCAATTGTAGCATAATCTTAATGCTTCCCGCAGGCAGGGCTCCGGTGGCAAGCACCTGATCCTGAATGGTGAACCCTTGGCCGCTGATTTCGAAAGTTCCACCCAGTGCATCAGAATCGGTGATTGTACTGTTGTTATATTGACGACCGGAAAATCTATTACTATCATTATATGGCCAGGACTCCGTTGAACCCGATAGAATCGTATCGCCGTTTTTCGTAACTGTGATGTCCACACGATGGAGATCATCTACTGATGGATCAACACCAAAGGAAACATTGAATATAACATTTGCCTTACCCGGTGTACCACCTACATTCAGTATACCCAGATCGGCAACGAGAAACCGGTGATAAAATGTTTCTGCGTTTGAAGTAACGGTCATGCTCGGCTGACCCAAAGCAGTTAAGGCAATAGTAAAAAACACAGCAATGCCCACAAGTAGTGGAACGACTCTTTTAAAATGTTTCATACGACACCTCCCCTACATTCATACTCTCTAATGTATCTCACATTTGTAAAAAATTCAGATTAATGTTATTAAGAAATTAATAATACTTGTCATAGTATTAATACAAAACCGTGCTGTATTACATTACTATTTTGTAATAAATGTAACAATAATATATTTTCCATAATTGACAATATCAAAAATGTGTAATAACTCAATCCCTGAGAGCAGCCTATAGGTCACTTCCCCTCAAATACGCCCGGATCTCCGCCTCGGTTGGATTCGCCGGGTCAGCCTTCAATCCAGGGATAAACCGCACCGCTTCATAGAGCGCGAAGGATGCATGCCCGTGTATCGCAACTACATGGTGTATATATGGCCCATATATGAACTTCTCTTCCCACAGTGGCCAATCGGGAACCTCAATCCAGAGATAGGTGCCCAGTGTAAAGGGCCCCTCTGTACCTGTTGCATGTCCCATAAAGAGCGAGTAGTCACTTTCGATCCCGTCAAATCTGGCTATCGTGATATCGCCACCTCTGATCTCCCAGTTCCCGGTACCCGGTTCTCCAGAGGGAAGTATGAAATGCTTCCCGACAAACGCCTTCCCCCTATCCTTTACCAGTTCATGGGGAAATGGACCGCAGTGCCAGAGCAGCTCACTGTTTTCCTCATCGGGATGCCTGATCGTCAGATCACAGAAAAAGGTAGGTGTATTACCCTGACTCGCGTTCTGAAGAAGTATCGATGTAAGCGCGCCGTTGATATCAGTTTCACAGGCTACTGGAATTCCCATGGCGGTCAGTTCTGAATCCACAAAACAGGGGACGATGCCCAGCGCGATCTGCAGTGCATCCCAACACTGAAATGCAATCGCTGTAAGGTTCTCCTGCTCTGTCCAGTCGATGAGTGCTAGCTTCAGTGCAGCTATTCTCTTTATTTTTTCCTCCTCAACATTTTTGAAAGTAACGCGCTTTTTCAATTGGGCAACTTCATCCGTGACCCGTTTATCCTTTTTAACCATGTCGAGAACCCGGTGTTCGATGTCAACCAGTGTAATGGGAACCGTTTCGATTCCCCAGCGTTCGAGAAGCTCACCTTCGTTGATCATAACTGTGTAGAAATCCCCCGGGCGTGTGCTGATCTGCCCTATTCTCGCGTTCAGGAAACTGTTTGCCGCCCGTGCAGCGGCAACGAAATTCTTAAATCCACGCTCAAAAACCGGTGAATCAACCCGGGAGTTAACGATATAGGAAAAGGGAATTCCATAACGACGAAGAATCTTGCTCGTTGCAAAGAGACCGCACTGGGTATCACGCAGACGTGATCCGTCTTTGAGAGGAGCCTCATCACGAGGCCCCCACAGGAGGAAAGGTTTCCCCACCGCTTTCGCGCATTTCGCAACCGCATCCTCGGTTCCGAAGTTCACATGGGGCGCAAAAACAGCCTCTACACCAGCGTCTTTAAAGATCTTTGCTGCCTGAACAGCCTCGTGCCGGTCGAAGAGAAGTCCCTCTTTATTCAACGAATCAAGATTGACGAAATCAATTTTCCATTCACGCAACTTACTTTCAATGAGTTTTTTATACTTAAGTGAGTCTTCAACGGAAAATACCCTTCTTCTTGTGGGCGCAAGCCCGATCTTTACCTTTTTTTTCTCCATTTTATATTCCTCCTGACTGAATTTTCTGAAAAAACCATTGTAGGGTAGATTGGAGAATTCGTCAACGTAATTAAGGGTGGATTATTTGTGCTGGCCCAAATACATCTTGCTACCACGAGGCTGAACACTGTAATTCAGCTTATTTCCTGTACCGTCCTTCACTTCGATATCTTTAATTTTCGTGTTTCCCACAACAAAACCAATAGCCGGGTTTAATTCACTCTTCTTTCTATCGATTTCAATGATGAGAGAGCCCCTTCCATCGAGGTAGGTACGGAATTTCGTATCATGCCGGTCCCGCCAGAAACGACCGAATGTGGAGAGATCCCCCATCCAACCGCCCATTTCCAGGATTCCCTTCATTAAGCCTTCCTGGGCTTTTAATTTATAAGACTCAGTACGGGTATCTGATGGATGGAGCAAAAGCACCGTGATCGCCTCATTGTCCCTATGGGCACGTGCAACATCGAGCCATTCCTCTACAGCCTTGTCAACCGTTTTGGGTGTAAGGTATCCTAATGCATCATCAAGGGTAACCGGAATCTCGATTATGTTCGACTCTGAAGAACCAAGGTTGCGATCTTTAAGTGCATAATAGGGCAGGGCTGAGAGGATGTCGTTCGCAGAAAATGTCGAATCGTACAGATATCCAGCTTCCTCGAGAATCCTGATGAGAGTTTGCGGAAATTCAAGATCTCCAGCACGGAAGGAAACCGTATTCTGTCCTTGAATATCTCTATCGAGAAGCTCCTTACTCACCTTTACTTCACCATATACAGTCTTCTTATTCTCGGGATCATAGGTCTTGAACGTCACATCCGGATCACCCTCCTCGACAGAGGAAAACTGCTTGTAATGAGATACTGTATGGGAACCGATCTCCCAGCCCCGTTTTTTCAGATTCCGTATAGCTTCAACATTCTCTTTGATGTTGTAGTAGTCAATATCCATCCAGTCGACGAAGTACTTTGTATTTTCAAAGAAGGTGCTCTTAACACCGTACCGTTCTTCAAGTGCCGCGAACTTAAGAGAATCCACGAACGAGGTTTGGGCATCCACATCGTGAGAAAGGATTAGGGCAGTTGACATGGCGTGTGGAATGGTGCTGATATAGACGAAAGGCGAGTAATTTGCCTCATAGATAGCTTTCAAAATGAGCATGATAACATCAGCAGAAGGTTCGAAGGTATTTACGTAACGTCGTTGTGCCTCGTAGTCTTTTCCAATCTGCGGAAGAAGAACGGACTCGGTATAGGTGAGCCCGAGCAGAAAAGTTCGGCCTCGACCATAACGGTTTGTTGAAAATCCAACTTTTCCATCATCGAAAGTCGCAATTGGTTTTGCGTTTCCCGATAGAATATACCCGTGGGACCAGATAACCTCATCATAGACATGTCTCTCTCCGTTCCCGAGGGATATAGTCTTCTCCTTGGTGTGATCAATATAGAAAAGGGATCGATCCGCACCGGTAAAGGTCAACCGATACCTCTTTTTGCTCGGGAAATGTTTTTCGACACCAAAGATGGGAAACAACCTGTTGCCCACCTCACCTGCCGACACTAGAGTTCCCCCCATCTCCACATAGTCATACAGTGCATTTGCGAGGGCAGTTGAAACAGCGGTGTTGGTAAGGGCACCACCCGTATATACCACCCGGTATTCTTCGAGTCCTGAGGCATCGTTTAAGATGTCATAGGGAATTCCAAGAATATCAAAGATACGGCGCAAAGCGGTAAACTCTATACTTGGTTTTTCCTCCTCTATGGCTGACTGTATATACAGCAGTCCAACTTTTATATCAACAGGTTCTCTGGTATCTGCCGAAATAGCTTTCCGACAGAACAGTAGAACGATTAGTATCATCACGATGAATCTGAGTAGTTTCATAAACGTCTACTTTCCCCAGAATGCGGCACGCATGTCTTCATCCTTGAGGATCTGGACAGCGATCACAAACCATGCTGTGCTGGCAACGCTTGGTTGGTTGCTGAATTTATAGGGAATATTGATGGTCGCGTATCTAAACCCCCCGTCAACGCGGAGTGGGAGCATTGATTCTATTATTTCTGTTGCCCTCCAAGTATTGCCTGTTTTGGCATAGGCTGTGGCCACGCCGAGGGAGCCTTCTCCCCAAATTATGTCCAGTTCAGACCAGCGCATACCGGGGTTTTCCGGAAAGAAATAGCCATTTACCCTCCTGTCTTCAAATACCGGTTCCGTGTAATAGGGCCTGTATCCCCGTGAAACACCTGATTGTACAGCAAAATGGTTCTCAACTGTCGTAAGACATCTCCTGGCCATTAGATCCTCCCCGATGCTGAGGAGAAAAATAGAAGCCCAGGAAGCTCCGTCTAGAGGCAGGGCAGTATCTAAACTCTGGTTTCCCTTTATACCCCGTATAAATTGCCCCTTTTTACTACTCCAAAGCCTCATCAATCCCTCTCGTACCAGTTCAGCTGCAGCAATGTACTCTCCTTTTCCCGTTAGACGCCCCAGATCTCTGAGAAAGAAATAAATATCGATATTGTGTTCCATACTCACCCAGGTAATGTTAGGTTCACTGTACTCCTCAACTGGAGTGTCAGCTTCATCAGGCATCTCTAAACTATAGGTCGCCCATCCCCCAGTGACCAGACCGTTTCGCTTATCCGACTGATCACGTATCTGATGATTCAGAACATAACGGGCGATCTTTTCTGCCATATCCAAAAAGTCTTTCGCTAAAAAATCAGTTTCGAGAAAATCTTGGTCCATCCGGAGATGCGCATTGAGATAAAAGGTTGCCGCATACCCTACCCAGGCAATTGCACCCATTCTTATGAGAGCTCCCTCATGGTCCTCCTCACTTGGCCAGTTATTGCTGGTGTTGTAGGTAAACCAAAAACTCCCATCCTCACGAATGAGCCGTGTGAGGGCACTGAGCACATACTCTGCTATTCTATACTCACCAGCCATTGTCATGGCGATAACGCCCAGAGCGTCATCATAGATAAAAGAACGGCTGTAGATATATGGATAGGCAGGATCGTCAGGAGACAGCAGATAGCTGAGCATAAGCCGCCTTCGATTAGGACCAGGCTCTGGAACGATACTATTCGGAACAATCTGATCCTTGAGCCACTCAACAGCCTGCCTCTCTGCTTCAATAATGTCCTTCGCGATGCTGGTTTCAGAAAAAGAGGTGGTATCCTGACCCCGTAACGGTAGAGCGTGGAGCGATGTAATACAGAGCAACAGAAAGAAGAGGAAATTTTTATGTAGCAATTTTATGTAACCTCCTTATATAACCGTACATGTTCAAAAAGTGGGCTCATCACTTGGCTTCACGACCTATTATAATTCATGAAAACAATATCGATCAAAAATTTGAAAAATCAAAACAGCCCACCCTACAAATAGTCCAATACTCATTGTAACGCTAAAAAAAATACCGATAATCGAAATGACCAATGGTTTAATATATGATTCAGATATTTCATTATGGAACAAAACATCCTCATTGTCGAAGATAATCCCGAAACCCTCGAACTGTTGCGGCGAATTGTAGAAAAAGATGGATATAAAACCATACTTGCGAATGACGGTGAAAAGGGATTGAATTATGCGCAGCGTTTTCGTCCGGACCTGATAGTTCTTGACCGCCTCATGCCAAAAATGAACGGATTACAGGTATGCAGAAAGCTGAAGGAACAGGACTCCACATCCCAGATTCCCGTCATATTTCTCACTATTTTGGATTCGGAAACAGATATTATCGACGGATTGAAGGCCGGAGCAGATGACTATATTAAAAAACCATTCAGCCCCGATGAATTGTCGGCACGAATTGAAAGGATTCTCTCTCGATATAAAAAAAGTGCTGCTATAGGGAAGTTGGACGCACATCTGGTGCCCTATATAGATAAAATACTCGAGGCAGAATCCAATATCATAAACCGTTTTGTAAGGAATAGAAAACTGGTTGACCTTTACAAAAAGGAATGGAGAAACTTTTTCTCTAAGCTTCGGGAACTTGAAAAGAGAAACAGTTACGGAGAGGGAAAAAAGCTTATCGAAGGGCAGGTACAAACAATAGGGAAGGGCATGACTCTATTCACCAGGATAGGAAGAAATCTATCCATTATTCAGTCATTAATCCTCATTATTTATCGAATTGAAAAGGATTTCACTCCTGAGAGAACGACGGAATCCCGGATAACCAAAGAATTGAAAAGAGAAATCAATGCAATACGTATTGTAATTGACAAAATCGAGCAAATCAAAGACCGCTTGAACAGGGTACTTTCCCTCATTACCACAAAATATGCCGATTTAAACAAAAGAGCGCTATAATTTAGGTGTTGATCCTTTTCAAAACGAGGTGAGAGGTGCAATTTAAAAAATCTATTATTATCTTGCTCTTCTTTTTCATATGCACCGCAATCTGGATATATCCACAATCGCAGGAAGAAATAGACAAGCTCATCGATAGGGGAATCATCTTTGAACGCGAAAATAATCTCGAAGGTGCAATCGAGACCTATCGTAAAGTGCTCAGCATCGATGCTTCGAACATTCTCGTCAAAATACGGCTTGCAAAGGTTTTGAGCTGGACAAACAGGTTTGATGAAGCTCTCATACTACTCAACGAGGTATTGGAGATCGAACCTGAGCAGTCAGAGGCTCTATTTCGAAAGGCACAAATTGTCAGCTGGCAGGGTAAATACGACGAGGCGATTGAACTGTACAATCGCTATCTCCTGAAAAAGAAAAACGACCCTGACGCACTCATGGGTCTTGCACGTGTACACTTCTGGTCCGGGAAAAACGAGGATGCAGCTGCCCTTTTCAACGATGCAATTTTAGCTGGTGCGGATGAAATCGATGCCCGCCTTAACCTCGGCAAGGTCTACCTTGCCATGGAAGAAAAGGAGATGGCCATTGAGGAGTTCAACAGGGTTCTGGCCATTGATCCCGAAAATGAAGAGGCCAAGCGCTATCTTGAAGGAATTCCAACCCTCCTCACCTATGAAATAGCTCCATTCGGCCTCACCTGGAACATTTATCCAGATAAACGATTGGGAATCATCATTTCATCTTTCTTAACCTATCACCACAGGCAGACGCTTGACGTCACACTGCAATTTGAATTTGCAACCCTCAATGCCACAAATGATCACAGTTTTTCTTTTACTTCAGTGTATTATGGCATCTCAAATTTGTACCTTCTCGGTGGTTTTAAGATTACTCCCGATGCAGACTTTTCTCCTTCATACGGAGCAGAGTTGGGCGTCAATTATTCCTTTCATGGGGGCTTTGGAATGGGCATTGGCTTTTCATCCGATGTTTACCAAGATGCTCCTCTGGGTTCCATCCAGGATGACACACTCTACGCGATCAAGCCTGAAATAGTGAAATATTTTGGTGATGTTACCTACATACTGTTCGGATACAATCGTTATTTTTACTCCTCCGGCTATTCCACAGGTACCTTTAGAGCGGCAGCGACCCTGGACTATTACAAAAGAAATGCTCTGTATGCTGGATTAACCTATGGAGGAAGTGTAGAAATAAAGGACAAAGATCGAAGGGTTTTCGAAGTTGCCGTCGGTATATCCCACGATGTTACACAATATCTTGAGCTATCCCTCGCATACAGCTATCTAGACACACAGTACGGGCAGACCCATCAAATAAGCTTTCAACCAATTATAAAATGGTAACACTTGGCTTTCTCACATCCATCCGCGAAGTTGCATTCAGGGCAATGATTACCCTTTTCGGGATCGTTGCACTCTTTTTTATTGTGACCTTGAGTGTGCAGATCATTAAAGCACTTATTGTTAAGATTAAATCGCTGACGAAAAGGAAAATATTTGATCTTCTCTACCAGTATCTACTTGAACAGATACCGCTTAAAGAAATTACCTTTAAAATTCACCAGAGGGATATGGTCATACAGGGATTCGCCACAATAATAGCATCTATAATTGGAAGAAAGCAGGAGCGTATGAAAAGCGCCGTTGAATCCCTCGGCCTCATAAAAATTCTTGAGAAATGGCTTAAACGTATATTCCCTGTAAAAAGAATACGTGCCAGCCATCTACTGGGTCTCATCAAATTGCAAAGCAGTGTCAGTGTATTATCCTCGGCACTTTTTGATATAAATCCAAAGGTAGCCTCAGCGGCAATCATCGCCCTCGGGGAGCTGAAAGATGAAAATTCCGTTTCGTCAATACTGAAATTTTTCAGTAAGAGCAGCTTCTCTCAGGCATGGCTTATTGCAGGTATTCTACCATCATTTGGTAGCCAGATTTATACACATATACAGCCATACTTCAAATCAAATAATCTGTCTCCCGAGAAACTCGTTCTTCTCATCAAGGTCTGCGCAAATTTTCGACTCCCTGAAAGTTTCAAGGACATGAAAATCCTTTACGATACCAGCGATAATCTCGATGTGCGGATAAATGCGTTGAATGTCATCGGGAAAATAAACGACCTGTTTGCGGTAAAAACAGTTTTTGACGCTCTTTCAAACAGTGAATGGCAGTTTCGTGCAGTTGCTTGCAGAATCATTGGTGAAATGTCCCTGAAGGGTGCGGCTTATCGTCTAATACCCCTTCTCAAGGATAAAAACTGGTTTGTTCGCAAGAATGCAGCAGAAGCTCTCGTCAAATTGGGAAAGCTGGGTATCATGACCCTTCTGGCATATCTCGACATTGATGACAGATATGCACGGGATATGATCGTTCAAACCCTGGAAGCGCACGGTGTAGTTGAAACTGCTATAATAAACCTCACAGCTGAAGATGAAAGAGAGCAGAACGAAGCTATGAAAATAATTAGAACGATCATCGGAAAGGGCTACAGAGAGTATCTCAACAATTTCAGGAGCTCCAACAAGATAGTTCAAAAAATGCTTGTAGAGAGTACAAATGGTTGATGGTACATTCATTTTGAATATTCTTTTCGCGGGAATCGTTATTTACTTCTTTTTAATCAACACCATTTACCTTGTTATTCTCCTCCTCTCAATCATAGAAATAAATAAAAATAAGAAGATGCGTTTTACCTATGACCTGGAACAGGCGTTTAAGTTCCGCCTGCTCCCCCCTATGTCGATAATTCTTCCAGCCTATAATGAGGAAAAGACCATTGTTGAAAGCATTCACTCCCTCCTTTTCCTACGGTATCCAAGCTACGAGCTCCTTGTTGTCAACGATGGATCCAAGGACAATACCATGGATGTGCTGAGGAGGTCCTTCAATCTAATAAAAACCGATTATGTATTCAGAAAGTCCATTGATACCGAAAAAATAAGGGGAATATACGTTTCAAGAGAGTATAAAAACATCATCGTTATCGATAAGGAGAATGGCGGAAAGGCCGATGCCCTCAATGCCGGTATAAACGTATCACAGTATCCTTATTTCTGCGCAATCGATGCGGATTCAATTCTCGGTGAAGATGCACTGGCAAGGCTCATTCTTCCCTTTGTAAGTGATCCAGTCAAAACAACAGCAGTTGGTGGCGTGGTCAAGGCGGCAAATGGTGCCTACATAGAAAAGGGGAGACTGCTCAAAGAAAAGCTCACAAAAAACATTCTCGTTATCCTGCAATCGGTTGAATATGCCCGCTCATTTTTTATGGGGAGAATGGGGCTTTCCGCCATTAACTCACTTCTTATCATATCGGGTGCCTTTGGCATTTTCAAAAAAGAGGACGTGCTTAAAGTAGCGGGATATAAAAAGAAGAGTCTGGGTGAGGACATGCTTCTGGTTGTCGATTTACACAATCTCAAACGCCAGGAGAAAAAAAAGTATAAAATAGCCTTCGTTCATGATACGGTCTGCTGGACAGAGATACCCGCAACGGTTAAGGTACTAAAACGCCAGAGAATCCGCTGGCAGATGGGTCTTCTCGAAAGCCTATCCGAAAACAGAAATATGTTTTTCAATCCTCGATACGGGACAATTGGTCTCTTCTCCGTCCCTTTTTACTTCTTTACTGAAATAGTACCGCCATTTTTCGAGGCATTGGGGTATATGGTGATGGTAATCGGCCCCCTCATCGGTGCATTTCCTGTACGAGCAATTCTGCAATTCTTCCTGGTCACCTGGGTGTATGGTATCGTGCACTCATTCATCGCTCTTACCATGGAACACTATCTCGTAGGCACCACACTCCGGTTTCATCATTTAATCGTAAGGCTTTTCGCTTCTATGCTCGAGCACCTATTCTACCGTCAGATTAACCTGGTATTTAGACTTGTGGGTTTCTTCAAATTTTTTACTAAAAAAAGGGAATGGGGTGTAATGGAGCGTAAGGGATTTCGCTAGATCATGCGATCCACGCCCTTTGGACGAGATTCTCCTCCTTCAGCTGCAAGAGAAGATCCTCTTTGGGATCTACGAGGAGAAACGATGAAGCCTTTATTGATCTGCCTGTGTCCTCGAGCTCGGGAGTATGAATGAACACGCTGCATTTGCCACGATGCTGTATAAAAATGTCCCGAAGACGCATCAGCTTATCCTCATGAACTGGTTTCTCAATGAGTATATGGAGACCAGTAAAGGATTCCTTTTCAACTTCTTCGGGATAGAGAAATCTATCAGCCAAAACCTTGTCACCGTTAATCTTTCCTATGACTACAACGACTTTTTTCTCGTTAAGGTATTGATTATGCCTTTCATATACACTCGGAAAAACAACCACTTCAATGGTTCCGGTCTGATCCTCCAGGCTCACGAACGCCATTTCTTTGTTATCGCGTGTCGTTATGACTCTTAAAGTCGCAATTATTCCGAAGATGCTCACTTTTGACTCTCCGGGTAAATCCTTCAGTTCGCCTATCCTAACGGCACCAAACCGCTCCACCATTTCAGAGTATTTCAAAATAGGATGCGCCTTGAAATAAAAACCAAGTACCTCTCTTTCATATTCAGAGAGCTCTGCTTCATCCCATTCGTCGAAACGCTGTACCTCATAAAAATCATTTACCGATTGTTCCTGCTCGAGTTCCTCAAAGAGACTGGACTGTCCCTTAAGTTTGTCACCCTGTACTGAACCACCATAATTCAATGCACTCTCAATATTTTCGAAAAGAGTCCTTCTGGACTCTTCAAAGGAATCCATCGCACCACATTTAATAAGGCTTTCCATCACTCTTCGATTCACGAGTCGCAGATCCACACGTGACGTAAAATCATGAAGTGAGCTATAGGACCCATTTTCCAAACGTTCTTTGACGATACTCAAAGCTGCATTTTCACCAACATTCTTCACAGCAGCAAGAGCATATCGTATTCGGTTTCCTTCCACTTCGAAAAGTGCACCGCTCCTGTTAACATCGGGAGGGGTCACTTCAATGCCGGTTTCCCTTGCATCGCACACATACTGGCAAATTTTGTCTGTGTCGTTCAGCTCGCCCGACAATAGAGAGGTAAAATAACTTACCGGAAAATGGACCTTTAGGTATGCTGTTTGGAATGCAAGCAGCGCGTACGCAGTTGAATGGGATTTGTTGAAACCGTATCTGCCAAACGTCCTAATCATCTCGAATATGTCCTCAGCAACCTTTTTATCGACACGATTTTTCACCGCACCATCAATGAAGTTCTCTCTCGCTTCCTCAAGAATTTCAGGTTTCTTCTTCCCCATGGCTTTTCGCATATTATCTGCTTCAGCCATGCTAAAACCGCTGATAACCTGAGCGATTTCCATAACCTGTTCCTGATAGACAATAACACCGTAGGTCTCTCTTAAAATAGGTTCCAACCTCTGGTCGGAATAGAGTATGGGCTTTCTGCCATGTTTCCGTTCAATAAATTCGTCAACCATACCTGAATCAAGCGGACCTGGCCGGTATAGTGCAAGTACGGCAATCAGCTCGTCGAAACGATTCGGTTCGAGACGTTTCAGGAGATTCTGCATCCCGCTCGATTCAAGTTGAAACACCCCCATACTCTTCCCTTTTGCGAGAAGCTCATAAACCTCTTCGTCCTCCAGGTCCAAGTTGTTCATCTTGGGAACTACCTCGCCCGCTGATTGCAACGCTTTCAGACTTCTCTGGATAATAGTAAGGTTCTTTAAACCAAGAAAATCCATCTTAATGAGACCGACGTCTTCCAGGTGTTTCATTTGATACTGAGTCGATATAACACCGCTCTTCGGATCACGGTAGAGAGGTACTATACTCATCAGTGAGGCTGGTGAAATTACAACTCCAGCTGCATGGGTAGAAGGATGCCTCACTCGCTTCTCCAGCCCTTTTGCTATCTTAAAGAGCTTTCCTATTGGTTCATTATTCTGTATTTCCTCACGCAGTTCCTTTGACGAAACGGTCGCTTCTTCTATGGTAATGTCGATGCGTGAAGGGATGAGTTTTGCAATTCTATCAGCTTCTCCTACTGATATATCGAGAGCCCTGGCAACATCTCTGACTACTGCTCTCGCCTTCATGGCTCCAAAGGTAATGATCTGGGCAACCCGGTCTTCACCGTATTTTTCCCGCACATAGGCGATGACTTCGTCCCGTCTGTCACCGTCGAAATCGATATCGATATCCGGCATCGATATTCGCGAAACATTTAAAAATCGTTCAAAAAGAAGCCCGTATCGAAGCGGGTCTACATCGGTAATATCCAGTGCAAAGGCAACGATCGATCCGGCCGCACTCCCCCTTCCCGGTCCCACTGCTATACCATGGCTCTTGGCAAACCTGATAAAATCCCAAACGATGAGGAAGTAGGTGCTGAACCCCATAGAACTGATTACGTTCAGCTCCATTTCCGTTCTTTCCCTTACCTCTTCGCTCAATATTTCATACTTCCGCTGAATACCCTCATTGGTTAATTTCTTTAGGTAGCTGTCTGCACTATACCCTGCGGGAATGGGAAAGTGGGGGAGGCGTAACTTTCCCATTTCAAGAGAGAGGTTGCATTTTTCCGTTATCTCGATCGTATTGCGTACTGCTTCAGGACAGTGAGAAAAGAGCGCAATCATCTCTTGAGGAGATTTAAAATAAAATTCTTCTGACTTGAATTTGAACCGTCTAGCTTCATTTATGGTCTTTCCGGTTTGTATGCAGAGTAGAACATCGTGATAAGCTGCATCAGCCTTATCTACATAGTGTACATCGTTGGTTGCGACGAGCTTGATTTCCATATCTTTGGCAAGCTTTATGAGTTCGCGATTTATCTCTTCCTGTTCTCGGATGCTGTTATCCATGAGCTCAAAGTAGAAATTATCTCTGCCAAAAAGATCGAGATATTCACCTGCTGCTTCTCGTGCACGTTCAAACCTCTTCTGGTTGAGATGCGTCGGTATCTCGCCACCAAGACAGGAACTCATGGCAATCAAGCCATCCAAATGGGACGCCAGTAGCTGTTTGTCTATTCTCGGTTTATAATAGAACCCATCCAGAAATGCAATAGATGAAAGCTTGATGAGATTTCGATAACCTTCTTCGTTTCTAGCAAGAAGTATGAGATGAAAAGCTCTTTCTTTTGGATCTTTTTTCTTTATCGAGCGTGGTGCGATGTAGAATTCTTCACCGATTATCGGTTTTATTCCGCTATGCAGAGCGCTTTTGTAAAACTCGAGCGCACCGAACATGTTGCCATGATCTGTCAATGCCAGTGCAGGCATTTTGTAATGGATGGCCTTATTTACAAGGTCATCGATTTTCGCAGAACCATCGAGAATTGAATATTCTGAATGGGTATGGAGATGAACAAAGGGAGCATGCTCCATTGTTACTCACTTAGGTTGAAATTTTCCTCTCGCTGTGAAAACTGAAGCATTATCTCTAAATACACTTTTTGGAAGGAAATCTCACAACGCTATTTCTAAACCCTCACGGGCAAAAAAGACGTCTATATTATGGGATTGAATTTTAGCAGCCCTCTCCCTTATCACCTTTTCAATTCGATCGAGTTCGGCATCGGTTCTCGTGGGGTCATGGTGAAATAGGGCAACTCTCTTAACCCCTGCCCTGATTGTGCTGTACAAAACGTACTCCATGGGAGAATGACCCCATCCAATTTTTGAGGATTGGTATTCTGCGTTTGTATATTGTGCATCATGCACAACGAGATCTGCACCTGCAATATATTCCCAAACTTTTTGGTTATTCATATTTGCCGCTTTTTCCCCCTCAAGTCTAGCGAGTTCATCGTAGTCTTCATCTTCAGGGCTGCTGTCAAATAAATTTCGAAAAGGCTCGTGATCATATGCGGTTGCAAACACCGCTCCATCCGCCTCAATTCGATAGCCGAGATCGATTACGGGGTGATTGAGCATCTTCGTGGATACCTTGACATCATCATAGAGTTGGAACGACTTTTCTGTGAGCACCTCATAGGTTATATCTGCGGCGAGTTCGTCAGCCCTCAGAGGGAAATAATTGTAGGACATCTGTATTCCGAAAACCTTGTCAAGACCTTCATCTCCGATGTTGACAGGACCTCGCACTCGTATCTTATTACCTGGAATAAAAATCGGCGTAAAAAAGGGAAAACCCTGAATATGATCCCAGTGGGTGTGACTGATAAACAGATCAATACTGAGAGGACCTTTCTTCATCTCAGTGGTAACGAGCTGATTCCCCAGTGCCCGTATGCCACTGCCAGCGCCGATAATGATGATCCTTCCATTATCCAGGCGCACTTCTATACTTGTCGTATTCCCACCATACTTTGCTGTTTGAGGACCCGGGGTAGGAATGGAACCTCGCACCCCCCAGAACTTGACCTTCATATGAGCCCCATCTCTATGGGTATTGCAGCCGTAATACAGCGATAATGTGAGTAGATTTTATCCTGAGACATGGAGAAATATCGATGCCTTTTCGACCTCTTCTGAGATCGTATCGAACAGGTTATCGAGAAATTCCTCAGTTACTCCTGTTTTATCGAGGACACCGACGTCGATCTTACTGGCATATCGGTTTCCGGAGAAACCGATTTCGTTTAAATTACAGTACGTATTCGCCATATAGATGGCAGCGACTATCTTATAATTCTCTTCTTCCACCGTGCCCGGCTCATGATGGTTGAGTATGCATTCATAGGTTTCCGGTGATAACCGCCACTTCTCTGCAATCATTTTTCCAACTTCTGTATGATTAACTCCGAGCATTTCGTTTTCCATGTCAATAAGGGGTAGCTTTTTCATATCAGCAGTTCTAATAACCTTCAAGTACTCTTCATCGAATATTTCGTTGAGTGGAATCTTTCCAATGTCATGAAGCAGGCCGCCGATAAAGTACTCTTCCTTTAAGTTTGTAGGGATCCCGAATGCATCCGCTATAAGTTTTGCTGCAACACCCACACCAATAGAATGTCTCCAGAATCCATCCACATTGAGTGATCTAAACCGGGATTGATTTTTCATATTTGCAAGAACGGCCGTGGAGAGCGAAAGGTTCTTAATCGTGTTTATACCAAGCATTATTATTGCAGTTACAAGAGAGGTAACCTTATTAGCCAAACCGTAGTAAGCTGAGTTAACGAGCTTTAATACCCTTCCCATAAGGACCGGATCGAGGCTGATCACTTTATTGAGGTCTTTTGCCGTTACCTGCGGATTTCTCACAACCTCGAGTACTTTTGCAACGGTAATTGAAAGGGCAGGCATCTTATCAATATAGCGATTCAATCTGATCTGTGTCTTATCATCCATAAGCCGTATATTACATCGGAATACCTTGAAATGACAACAAAAAGTTACTGTAAGTCAAGAACGTACCGGTATAAACATGCATAGAGTGCCCCACAATTCAGACAATCTGATGCAGAGCCATCGAACTCTTCGGGTTCGCATATTTCTTTTCTATACCGGTTGTATGATTGCCTCAATTTCTCGAGAAAATTTTCTTCGGCCTTTGTCATGGGAAAACCGCTGTCAAGCTTCACTTTGAGCGTTTCAGCCTGCTTCAGTACTCTCTCCTTTTTTCGCGCCGAAAACGTGTTCGATCTCCTCGCTATGAAATCCTGTATCTTTCCCTGCAGAGATACCCGCTTTCTTGCGTATTTGTTTTTTATTCTCCACAGATAAAAGATATAGCCGAACAGTAGCCCAGCCAAATGGGTAAAATGTCCGATTCCCCTCATTGATCCCGTAGCGATCATTGCAAGTTCTATGCCTCCAAATATAAATGCTGCATACTTCGCACGCACAGGAATGAAGAAGAAAAGCAGGAGCACCGCATCAGGAAATTCGAGTCCGAAGGCAAGAACAAGACCAAATATAGCACCTGAGGCGCCGATAGTAGGAACAAAAGGATTTCCAATGAGGTTCCAGAATAATGTAACGATGCCTGCACCTACTCCAGTGAAAATATAATAAAGAAAAAATTCTTTCTTCCCCCATTTCTGCTCCAATNNNNTATGTGAAAAAAGCTTCCATGCAGAAACATGTAGGTGAATACCTGCCAAACCCAGCCCAGCTGACGTATTAATATTGGAAAGAGTGAGAAGATAGTTACAAATAGTCCGTATCGTTGAAAGGCAAGAGCAAGGGTTGTGTTCCCTTTTCTAGCCAGAGAGTTAATAAGTCCCTGCGGTACAGGTATGTTCAGAATTTCGGTGAACAGAAATATAACGACATTGATTATTATGAGACCAATAACGACGCTCTTTATGTTAAATCCTCTTCTCACCAGCTTCCAACCTTTAATTTCCTAAACTGATAGCTAAAAACTCCTGTATTCTCCCCCAATAACAGCTGTGGATAAGTTGTTAATTTATTCATGGAAAAGCAAATAGAAGTACATAACCTGAATAACAGATAATCTAACTTCATGTCAAATCGTAAGATAAACATTCTCCTTCCAATTTTCGGTCCAAACAACCATGAAACTACCCGGTATTTTTCACCAAATGTCAAATATTTTTCACAAAATTGGTTTATCTTCATATATGGTAAACAATTAACGCTTTTCCCATTAAAGAGAGGCTCCCCTTGGTGTTCCAATATCCTAATTATAACTGTGGATAACCTGTTTATTCAACGTTCAATTGTTCGAAGTCCTTTATCGCCTCCAGATGTATTGTACCGAGAATTTCCTTTGACGCTGGATCAGGATAATCGTGTAAAAATACCACCCGCAATATCCCCGAATTAACAATGCTCTTTGAGCACCACGAACAGGGCAGGTGAGTTGTATAGATCGTTGCACCCTTAATCGATATACCGTACTGTGCGGCAAAGTTTATCGCATTCTGTTCTGCATGAGCTCCTCTGCAGAGTTCCGATCGTTCTCCGGATGGAACACCTTCTCTTGCGCAACCAATATCGATGCAATGTGGCATTCCTTGTGGTGATCCGTTATATCCGGTAGAGATGATCTGCTTGCCCTGAACTATTACAGAGCCAACCTTTCTTCTCAAACAGGTTGTCCTGCTTGCTACCATTATTGCAATATTCATGAAGTAGTTGTCAATACCCGGTCTCTTTACGGACACGACATACCTCCATACTCGCATCAAGCAAAACGGGTTATTCCCCTGTTCAGCAAATCATTACAGAACATTTGCTTCACCCTAACAAACCGGGTACTGGGAACAATGCGATATCTCTCCCTGATATCACCTGCTCTCTATTGATACATTACATATATACTATATAGTATCAATAGAGGATAGGAAAAAGCTCTTTTGAATTATTCGTGTATATTGGTAGGTATTATATTAGCTGTAATTAACTCGCTGCCAATTTTTTAACAGCAGGACTAACCGTAACATATGCCCTGTTAGGTCCAGGAACAGATCCCCTGATAAGCATTATATTCTGTTCCGGCTTAACATCGGTTACGACTAAATTTTGAATTGTTACGTTACTGGCTCCAAATCTGCCCGGCATTTTCATTCCTTTGAAAACACGGGAGGGAGAAGCGGAAGCCCCTATCGAGCCACCATGTCTGAAATACTCGTGTGTCCCATGACTACGCTTGGCACCGGCCATACCATATCTCTTCATGACACCGGTGAAACCCCTACCCTTTGATTTTCCGGTAACGTCAACGTGGTCACCCTTATTGAATATATCTATCCTGATCTCCTGGCCAATCTCATACTGCTCAAGTTCTTTTTTAGTAACTCGCGATTCAGCCATATGTCTCATCGGCGTAAGACCTGTTTTCTTGAAAAGCCCCAGCTCACTCTTTCTCACTTTTTCCTCTTTTATGTCTTCATACCCAAGAACGAAAGCATTGTATCCATTTTTCTCTTCGGTTTTCTTGTCGATAACCACGCAGGGACCAACCTGGAGAACAGTAATGGGAACCACTTGACCGCTCTCATCAAATATCTGCGTCATGCCGATTTTATTCCCCAATAATCTTAACCGCATTCTCAAACTCCTCGATCCAACTCACCAAAACTAAACAATCGCATTAATAGGGCAAACATTATTGTACACAATAATGTTTGCCGGCACTGCAGTATGTTAACTAAAAAATTTTCCTGCAATCTATCTATACGTTTAATATTAAACAATCGCATTAATATAACAACATTAGAGTGGTTGAGCAAGGAATTCAAGAAGGCTACTACTGTACGTAAAAACGATAATTAGTGCTCAAGTCATCATGAACCGCCATATCGCCTCGTACAACTTCGGGATGGATTATATATTGAATATTATACTGTATCTTTCCTCTATCGATTCCCATAATATCGGCAAGTTCCCCGGCCTTGTATAGCGCAAGAAGGCTGTTTTTCTGATATTCAGAATTGCCGGTCTCCTCATAGAGTTTTTGATATGCCACACCAAGATTATTATTCACTGCTGCTGATTCAAGTAAAATCCTTTTGTGATATGCTCTCCAGGGCTTGATTTCCCCTAAATTTTTCACAAGCCTATCATATACCTCCGAAAGCATGAGGAATTCTCCGAGGGCTGCATGGTAGGTACCAAGATTGAGAAATGCACTTCCCATGGCGCTACTCAGATACGGATTATCCGGAATTTCCTCTGAAAGGTCTGACCAGTACGATAGGGCTCTGTAGAAATCCCCTCTGTAATAATAGATGAGTCCAAGATTGTAGCTGAGATCCCGGTCGATCAAGCAAGTTCAAACTCAGTGCCCTTTCATAGTTGCGTCGCGCCAGCTCGTAGTTTCGCTCCTTGTAAAAGTATACCTGCGCCAGATTGAAGTAAGCTTGTACATTACGCGTGTTTTGTTCGATTGACTTTTTAAAGTTGCGTATTGCTTCTGCAGCCATTCCAGGGGTCTCCATCCGGGCGTAGATCTCTCCGAGATCATTATATGCATCAGACAACAGTATTCTATTCTTCTCTTCCCATGGGTAATGTTGAGGTAGTTTCTCGGCGATTATTGCTTCACCCCGCCTGACCAGTGCAACTCCTTCTTTCTCGATTACCCAGCGCGCTTCTTCTGAGTTTATTGTATCCCAAAGAAACTCTTCCTGTAACTTTCTGTTGTTCACGGCCTTATAGTATTCAGCAAATGCATAATACGCCTTTGGAATGCTCGCTTCCTTAAAGTACTCGGCATAGTCCCGATATTCTCCCGGAGAAACAGGCGGCTGATATAGATCCCTCGCCTCCGATGTACCAAACACCACGATAGAGGGTTTTTCCAGAACTCTCACAAGAATGGACATAATAGGTCCAAAATTTTCCCGTGAAAGATAATGAAATGCAAGCTCCGTTTGAACTTCCCGATCCATAGCCTTGGGAAAACGTCTGGTCAATTCATTATACAGAGAATCAACTGCCTCATCATTCCCTCTCATAATCTCGATGAGCAGCATCTTAAACAGGGCATCTACATTTTTCGGATTATCAGTATACGCAGTACTGAACAGCTCATAGGCGCCTATGTAGTGTTCGTCCCTTCCTGTCAGCTCCTTTCTCGCCCAGTCGATTAAATTTTCACCCTGCATTCGAAGGTATTCATATTCCTTTGGATTCTCCCTGACAACCGCCGCATAGAGTGCCTCGGCCTTGTCGAAGCGTTCAAGTATGTTGTAGAGCATGGCGAGGTGAATGTGAATATTCAGATTCTTTATGTAATCCATTTCTACATCTTCGCTGAGACCAGCTTTGAGCCTCTCTGCCGCGATACCTTCACTGAATTTCTCCTCCGCTGCCTCATAGTTACCCGAAACCATATAGGACCATCCGAAATTGTCATACTGTTTGATGTTGACATAAATTCTCGTTGCTCTTCTGAAGGACGACTCTGCCTCCTCGTATTGCTCGCTTTTTACATAGCCGATGCCTTCTTTGTAAAACCTGTTTGCTCTCATCGGTTTGTAGACGAATACCATAAACAGTATAC
>JABAOF010004567.1_pt2 | contig 26541 bp, 19 predicted proteins | sample 7062171 | NCBI WGS metagenome assembly JABAOF01 (sample SAMN14538628, study PRJNA623070) | marine sediment metagenome | biome: marine biome [ENVO:00000428]; feature: marine pelagic biome [ENVO:01000023]; material: deep marine sediment [ENVO:00002113] | place: India: Gulf of Khambhat ...
TGCCTCCAGAGGAGGAAGTCCGGTCTGGGGATCTCCCACGTCAAAGGCCGTCACCGCAAACCAGAGAGGCTGAGAGGGAAATACCTCCACCTCAAAATCATAATCCCAGTACCGGTCCGATGTGTCGGAAACCAGACCCCTGTCCACGCTGTCCCGATAAGCCGGATAGGATATTATGTCGTCAAATCCCAAATTCCAGTCCTGTGCCTCAAAATACAAAGAATCGGAAGTCTCCAGCTTGATGGAGTCATAAGCCACCGCATAGCCTAAAGCCGCATCCAGCGAATCGGACAGGCGAAGATAGAAAGGCTCGCCCACCGGTCTGATCACAAAGGGATGATTCTTGGTGAAGCTGGCAGGATCATCCTCAATCTTCTCTATCCCATAAGGATTCAGCCAGGACTTAAGCGAATCCAGAGTGACCGAGGCAGCTCTCCACTCCCAGGGACGTTCCTCTTTGTTCCGGTTGAGCTTGAAAATCTTGAAATCTGCCTTATCATACGAACCCAGCAGGGCGTAATCCTCCACCGCTCCAGTGCGGTTCATGTAAACCTTATACCCTTGGAAGTCAAGCCGGTTGTTAAAAGAATCCCGGGTTCTTTCTGTGAGTTTGCCGTTCCACATCACCTTCACCTTCCCCTTCTGAGTCTTGAAACTCAAAGTGGGTGAAGGTGGCGGCGGCGGACCTTTGAAATCGGGGATGCCATCTCCGCAGGGCAAATCCGGCAACTCAGGGTTGTCATAGACCTTGGCTGCCCAGATGGCATTGGTCTCAAAATCAAGGAAATCCAGATTGGCATAATACTCTTCCGGCTTGGTCATGTTGGGGTCCTTGATCAGATTAAGCGGATCCACATGGAAATCCTCCCCGGCAACATAAGCCACGGTTATGATCAACGATTCTCCGGGAGCGATTTGATCAAAGGGCCCAAAGGATAAAAGATAGCGGGTGTCGTATCCGTTGGCCAGTTCACCACACATGTCCTGCGGAGGCTCCAGCCACCGCTCGTCCGGGTGAGCTCCTGCCCAGGTGCAGGCAAAAATCTGGTCGTAGTCAAACTCCTCATTTGACATCAGAAAGTATTTGGAGCAGTCTCCTCCTGGCGTTCCCATCACGTTATCCGGAAAGGTGTTTTTTCCCGGCTCGTAGCAGTTCTGCTCCGCCCACAGATCTTGATTCTCCATAGTCCAGGGACTCCAGTCCCGGGGATAGCCGGCCTGGTGGGAGATCCACCAGTTGAAAGAATACCTTAGCCCGGGCTTGGGCGATCTCACCACTCTGACGCCAGTCACACCAATGGGACTGACTGGAGTGAATATGGCCTCTCCTCGCAGCCCGTGACCGTCATTGTCAGCTATCCAGGCCAAATTGACCGTATCCGAGCAGTCTCCCTTGGGCGAGGTTACCAGGTGCCTGAACCCGCAGATATCATCCTGAGCCCCGTATTCGCCGTAAGGATCCTCGTCTTTGTGCCCCACATCCGCATCCACGTACAATCCCATGTACATGTCTCTTATCTTTTTCACGCCGATGTTCTTTACGAATAGGTCTATGAGCACAAAATCCTCGGCGTATTCGTAACTCCAAGAGTAGCTCTGCTGTTTGATTTGTAGACCCAGAGGAAAATGCTTGCGGTTATCAAAAGGATCGCGCTGCTCAGGAGAGAGGGGAATGTCAGCGGAGGTGTCGGTGTATACTGCTATTATGTCCTGCTCAGAAACGGCTTCAGGCGTGTAACAGGCGTTATTTATGCGGGTGCTTCTTTCTCTTATCTCGCCCTTCTCAGCTGCGTCAGGCCAGAACTCGTGAATCCAGCGCCAGCCATCGCAACCTACCGACACGTAGGGGAAATCATCCACCATAGCCCCAATCCACAAGCCTCCCCAGAAAAGATACTCGATCTTCGAGCCGGCAGGATACTCCGCCGACGGAGCCAGAACTTCCTCGTCCGGATGGGGATTGAAGCAACCCCCTATGGACTCGTTCAGATCGTAGAGCGGATGTCCCTGTCCGTTTCCGAAGAATCCCCAGTTGCTTACACACAGATGCAAAAGCCCCACCCGGTGCACCCGGGCCTGAGCATTGGGCAAATCCGCTGCCAGCTTGTAATGAGCCTGTCCTTCACCCTTGTTCTCCTCATACGGCATCACCGTGGCTGTGGCAGTGCCCCAGCTAAGAAAAAGGAAAAGGAGAACAACAGGGATCGCCAGCATGCAGCTTGTACCATTTCTTTTTCCAATGCCTTTTTGATTACACATGACTCCGCCTCCGTAGGGCTACGTGTTAAAGGTCAACATGAGTCTTATCGGTCAATGCTTTTCAAGACCCAAAATAACAAAAAGAAGACAAAGTATCAAGAGTTTTTTTGTGTTAACAGCAAGGATCGACCCGAGAAATCTTGTGAGCATTTACCTGATAGTTGAACTGGTAACAAAGGTTGTCGGGATGCTTGGATCGGCTCGAGCGCAGAAGGCTGGCTTATGTTGCCCAGAAGCCAGCCTTCTTCCCTTCAGATCGCCACGTCTCATAGTACTCTGGCCAGTAAATGGCATGCAACTGTTGTGCCGAATCCCAGACGCCCCGAGAGAAACAGGTTTGCTTCTAAGTTGTTTTGCCACATCAACTAAGCTACCGGGTTTTGATTTTCTTGCCCCGACTGAGAACGGATGAGGCCTGATTTCGCAGACTTTGGCGAGGTCCATGGCGGTATAAGTTGCCCAAACTGGCTCAATCCATTGTAAATCAGCGGAATGTCACTATTCGTCAAAAGATGCGATGTTTCTGGGAGACCGTGATGTGTAACCGTCAGGGATTAGCTGACTGGTTCTGAATTCAATCAATACAAGAAAGCCACGATGGTGAGCCAAGTGATCATGGGGTAGAATTCCATTTAGTCACAGCAAAAGCGCTTGACGGTCAAGCCCTGAATCAGAGTTCTTAGCTCGCCAAGGATGGCTGGGGAGAAGAAAAAGCCCCAGTCCTCTTTTTGCGAACCGGGGCTTACTTTCAGACCGGGGTCTGTTGGGTTATGCGAAGCTGTGGAACATCGGTTCAGGCTGTGATATCCCGTGCTTCTTCATCTTGTTGCGCAGGGTGGCCTCGGGGATACCGAGAACCTTAGCAGCCCTTAATTTGACCCAGTTGCATACGCTCAATGCCTCAAGGATCTTGTCTTTCTCGAACTTGGCCACTTCGTCGAATAGAGAAGTGCCATTGGAGAAGGCCTTTTTGCTCACCAGCTTGTCCGAGAGAAACCCACCCGGATCTCTGTGGTTGGCTTGAGCCAGAACCACCATCCTTTTGATCTCGTTCTCAAGTTCCCTGACATTTCCGGGCCAGGCATATTCAAAGAACCTTTTGACCGTCCCATTTCTTTCGAAGTCTCTTATTCTCCTTTCGTCCACGCCATACTCTTTCAAGAAATGCCTCACCAGAAGGGAAATGTCTTCTTTTCGCTCCCTCAGAGGAGGGATTTTTATCCCGAACGTATTGACACGGAAATAAAGATCCTGGCGGAATTTCCCCTTCTTCACGGATTCTTTCAGGTCCTCGATGCTGGAGGAGATGATCCTCACATTGATCTTTCTCGGTTTGGTTTCTCCCAGTCGGGTTATCTCCTTTTCCTCAATAGCTCGCAGCAGCTTAACCTGCGTGGACATGGGAATCTCTTCAACCTGATCCAGGTAGAGGGTTCCGCCCTCTGCTTCCTCAAAGAGCCCGGCTTGGTCTTTATCCGCCCCCGTGTAAGCGCCTCTTTTGTGGCCAAAGAGTTCGTTTTCCAGGAGGCTTTCCGGGAGGGCGGCACAGTTTATGGCGACGAACCTTTTGTCTTTTCTCTGGCTGGAAAAGTGGATGGCTTTGGCTACCAGATCCTTTCCGGTTCCGGTTTCACCCTCCAGAAGGATGCTTATGTCGTAATCCATTATCTGCTTGAGCTTCTCAATGATCTCTCTCATCTCCGCGTTCTGGGTTACCAGATTGTCGAAAGTCACGCTCCCGTTGGATTTGGCAACCATGCTGGACTGAAAGAGGTTTTGCTCAATGGAATGCCTCAAATCGCGCACTTGACGGAGCTGCTTTTGGTCGTTAGACTGTTTAAAGAGGGTCTCGGCTTCATTCAGAAATATGTGAGCCTTACCGTAATCTTTTTGTCCCGCCAGAAGACCTGCAATGGCCAAGTTGACCAGACCCAGATGAAACTTCGAATTCAAGTCTCGGAACAGGCTTTCCGCGTTGGCCAGGAATCCCAATTTCTTATAGTAGTCGAAGACCTGTGCGCGACCAGCTTCCAAGAAGGTGCGGGCCAGTTCGTATTTTGCGCCGACCTGCTGAAGACAGGTAAAGCTTCGGTCGAAATATTCGGAAGACTTCTCCTTTTCGTTCTTGGCGGAGTAGATCTGGCCCAAGATCCTGTATGCCGCTCCCACCTCGATCTTTTCATCCAGAGACTTGGAAACCTCCAGAGATTTCTGGCAGGAAGTCATGGCTTGATCAAAGTTCTTCTGGGCCACCTGCAGTTCGGCCAGCAAACGATACGTTTGGTTATTTATATCGCTCTGTGGAGCGGCCATCCGGCCGATCTCAATTCCCTTGAGGTAGTGAGCCTCTGCCGCCTTTACCTCTCCCATCTGGTGTGCTAACTGACCGGCATATTCATGGTATATGGCCGATTCCCTTAAGAACCCGTTTGTTTGGGCCAGCTCGCAGGCTCCTGCCAGGCAGCTATGGGCTCTCTCGAATTCCCGCTTCAGGGCTGCCACAAAGCCGAGCGAGAGCAGATCCCTGCAAAGACTCAGTTGGTTAGCCTTTCTTTGATGAAACCCATAGCTTATCTGCAGATTCTTTTCCGCCTTTTCCCATTGCCCCAAGAGGGCATACACTCTGCCCAGGTTACCATGTATGTGCGCATCGGCCTCCAAGTCGCCGACTTTTTCGGAAAGCCGGTCAGCTTCAGTAAGATATTCTATTGACTTCTCGAAATCACATCTGACAAAGTAAACCCGGCCGATCAGATTATACGCCTTGAGCATTCTCTGCAGATCGCCAATTCTGCGGTAGGTACTGATGGCATCTCTTAGGTGTAGCTCTGCATTCTTTAAATCTCCCAAGCTCAGACAAATCCTTCCCCATATCTCCTCAGCTTGCGCCACCTTCCGATTCTGGGACGTATGCTTAAGAGTCTCGAATGCGAACTTGGCCTTAGTCAATGCCTCTTTGTATCTCCCCAGGTTGTACAAGCAGAGAGACGCCAGATAGGACAAATCTGCTTCTTGGCCGGCAGTTAGATGAGATCCCGGATCCTTTTCCACCTTATTGATCTCCTCGAGCGCTTGGCCATACTTCTCCTTATCAACCAAGGTCTCGATGGCTTTACAGTGCGCTTCAAAAGGAGACTTTATTTCCTTTAGCCGTGTTTCCATCTCTCTCACCTTGTAAAAGCATTATTTGGATCCTTTGTACTTCCAAAGGGAGTTCTGTCTGTACATCTCCTGTTTCACGACGTACCTGACGAAGAATTGAGTCACGAAATCGGCAAATGCCGGAGCATAGAAAGGATATCCGGAGCCAGATCCTGAGCCAGGACGATTGTACGAAGGATAGTGAACGCTGCGGCTGGCCTGCTCGCCCCACGGGTGGGCCGGGGCAGTGACTATTATTGGACCAAACCCGTCCGTTCTTATCCCCCAGCTCTGACCCGAGTGGGCTGACGCTGTGAACACAAGCAATATCAGGAAGACAAGAAACATCCCTACGATTTTTGTCCTCATCTTTTTTCACCTCCTACGAACGAAAAATACACAATTGGTTTAAGGTAAATTCGTTTTCATTTCCTGTAGTCTGAGCGAGGCAAAAACTGCGCCAAGACCGGCGAGTTTCGGCAGTTTTTTCAACTAAATAACAACTTGATGGGCAACAGGTTATCTGCCCAGATGCAACTGCCTGCCAGTTTTGCCGAAGCTGAAGCAAAGGAATTCGCAGGAAATTGCGATCGAACAGCTCTCAGCCATTTAGTGCTTCACATAAGTTATTACGTGATAAAACCAAGTAAATTCGCCAAAAACTGCGAATCCGGCTATACATTTCTCGCCTGTTGCCCGCTGAATAAAGCGTCGGTTTGCGTTCCAATTCTCCATGCCCTCTCACAATTGGCACTCCTTCTTGCTCACACAACATCGTATCGTCTGAAATATGGTTTTGCGACAGGACTTGGAAGGGCGAAGCGATGGAGCGTATTTCAGTCAAGGAGACGGTTCTTTTACCCGATCTGCTAAACTGGATGTGGTGATTCCACCGTATTTATTTTGTCGAAAGGTGACTGAGCGGTGTATGAAAGCTTCCGTCGCACGAACGACTTGGCTTTCCGGAAGGTGTGATCCAGTCGCTCGGTGGACGGTGTGGAGAAACGATCTCTTTGGGTTTTTTCGAAAGCCCAATTTTGGATTGTAGTTTAAATAAACTCTTTTGCTCTCCGATAGATAAATATATGGGTTATTACCAATACAGAAGGTATGGCTTGGGCGGCTGGGGAATCACCAGAGCAGTCAAGTATCTTCTCCTGATAAATGCGGGAGTCTTCGTGCTTGAACTCCTGTGGGGTTCCCAACTGATTTACCTCTTCGGACTGACACCGGCTCTGGTAAAGAAGGGATTTATCTGGCAGCCGGTCACGTACATGTTTCTTCACGGGGGCCTGTTTCACATTCTCTTCAATATGTTTGTCCTGTGGATGTTCGGCTGTGAGATAGAGAGAACCTGGGGAACAAGAGAGTTTGTGAAATACTATTTCCTCACCGGGGTAGGAGCTGGGCTTTTTACCTTTTTCCTTTCCTTCAATTCGCACGTGCCGACCATTGGTGCCTCCGGTGCTGTCTTCGGCATCTTGGTGGCTTTCGCCCTGATGTTCCCAGACAGACTGATTTACTTGTATTTCCTCATCCCGATTAAAGCCAAGTATCTGGTGGCTTTCTTTGCGGTTATCGAGTTCTTGGCCTCGTTCAGGCATACCTCAGACGGAATAGGACACTTTGCTCACCTGGGAGGCATGATCGTTGGCTATATCTACATCAAAGCGGACTTCAGAATCCCCGCATTCTTCCGATTATCAACATACGTCAACCGCGTGAGGAGCCTCCGACATCAGCGCAGGATGAAGGCAATCGATAAAAAGAGGGAAAGAGAACAGAAGTTGATGGAAAGAGTGGATCAGGTTTTGGATAAGATAAATCAAGTGGGTTACGACAATCTCTCTAAAGAGGAGAAGAAGATCTTAGAGCAAGCCAGCCAGCTTCTGTCTGAACAAGGAGAGAAAAGGTAATCGGCGAGGGTGGACAAGAGCCTGGCCCGCATTTATTTCTTTCTTTTGTGGTAACCACCCAAGGGAGCAAAGCGGATGCCCGAAAAGATTTTGGTGGCGGATGACAGTCCCACCGTGAGAAACGTTGCGGACTCTCTTTTAAGAAAACACGGGTATGAAGTTCTTTTGGCCGACGACGGCGTGAAAGCCTTGAGTATGGCCAGGACCGATAAACCAGATCTTATCTTCTTGGATAGCTCCCTGTCTGCTCTGGACCGGGAACAGGTGTACAGCCAAATAAAGCACAGTGGTTGCCTGGAAGGCGTTCCGGTGGTGATGATATTATCCCAAGATGAAAAAGAAAGAGAATTCGATCTAAAACAGATCAGCGCAAAGGCCTTTATTACCAAGCCTTTTGACCCCAGAGAGATTTTGGATCATGTGGAGAGACTGCTCAACAAGGATAGATCCTCCAAGGCTGGCGAGGAACAGAAAGCAAGCCAGCCTCTTCCTCCAGAGAGACACGTTGGTGCCCACGAGGAAAAAACCAGTGGAACCGTCTCTGAGAGAGAAGAGATAAAATCGGAGGATGATCTGAGTTTTGTTGAGACCAGTGACCTGGTGGGGGATTTCGACCCGTCTGCTCCGGAGTCCGACGAGGAAGCCGCTCACGGGTTTGAGTGGTTTCTGCACGAACTGAAAAAGGAGACGCACGATGGGGAAAAAGCCGATTCGCGCGTGAAGGCCAAAGCGGTATCATCCGAAGGCAAGATCGCAGACGGAAAAGGAGAATCCATAGGCGAGTCCCAAGCCCATAAAATAGATCAGCATGAGGAACGATTTGAGGATTTTGTGAAAAACTTGAAAATGGACCTGGGAGAGGTGGAGAAAGAGCAAACATCACAGGTACAGCCCCCTCCCACCGGGGCCGTGAGTTCTTCTCAGTCGGATCAGTCGTTTTCAGATTTGAAAGAAAAAATTTGCGAGAGAATTGCCCGGGAGGTGGCAAGGAATCTGAGCCCCGAGTTTCTGGAGAAGATAATACGAGAGGAGGTGGGTAAGATAACAAGAGATTCGTCCTGAACTGGAGGTTTCTACTTTCACGACAGTTAGACGCTTGACTCATGCTCTGGCTGCCGTCTTTTCTGTTTCTACCGGATAAACTGCAAATTTTTCCTACGCGAGTTCGTAATCTGAAGTAAACATTCTTTATGATATTCAACTCTGGTGGCTGCGCTTTTTGATGAGAACAAGAAAGTCAGGGACGTGATGGCAGTTTCCCACACAGGCTGGAATCGATGCTGGCCTGAGTTTTTATCTGTCCCCGCATTTTGTCCAGAAGGGCACGGGAGATAAGTCAGACTATGCACAGTTTTGTGCCAACAGATGACGAGCAAATTGGCTCCTTGGAGGAATAAGTGGAAAATGTCACCGTTTTAGCCGCTTTCACTGCTGGCATAATCTCTTTCATTTCTCCTTGTGTCCTGCCGCTGATTCCTGGTTATCTCTCGTTCATCTCCGGGGTTTCGCTGGAGGAGATGAAAGGCGGCGACAGAAAGTCGGGAGCTTTGAAAAAGGTGAGCCTGAACACCCTGTTGTTTGTATTGGGGTTCTCCTTTGTCTTTACGGCCATGGGTGCTTCTGCTACCTTTATCGGTGAGTTTCTCCTGTCCAAGCTTGCCCTCTTCAACAAGATCGCCGGTGTGATTATCGTGGTTTTGGGACTGCATATAATGGGACTGTTTAGAATTTCGTTCCTCAACTATGAAAAGAGATTTCACACAAAAACCAAACCATTGGGTCCACTGGGCTCCTTCGTGGTAGGTCTGGCGTTTGCCTTTGGCTGGACCCCGTGTATTGGTCCCATACTGGGTGGGATTTTGCTTTTGGCCTCTAATCAGGATACGGTGGGAAAAGGAATAGTCCTTCTCTCATCTTACTCTTTAGGTTTGGGAATTCCGTTCTTCATAACCGCGGTGAGCTTCAACACCTTTCTGGGGGTTTTCGGCTGGGTGAAGAAGCACTTCCGGACGGTAGAGATCGTAAGCGGCTTGCTGCTGGTTACCATCGGATTCCTGATTTTCATAGGCTCGTTTAGCTACGTCGCGGGCCTCTTTAACCAGTGGTTCTTGCCCGCCGAGGGTGGGTAAAACCTTGGTGCGATTGCGTGGCACTCTAGTGTCCATTTTCCATGAAAACTCCCTTGGTTTGATCACCTGAAGAAGATGAGAAGACATAAGGTTTTGAAAGTGAAACACAAGATCACACGGCGTGACTTCATCAGAGCATCTTTAGGAACTGCCATATCCCTGAGCATACCGCATTTTGGATTGCCGGACATCCTGGCTCAGACTGTAGGGGAAAACAAGGCAATTCCCGATCTGGCAGTGGTAACCGACGGTGATCCTGCATCAATGACCCGTAAGGTCATTGAGCTTCTGGGTGGAATGCAGAGGTTTGTTGGTAAGGGAGACGTGGTGGTGGTCAAGCCCAATATCGGCTGGGATCGCAGTCCGGAAAAGGCAGCAAATACAAATCCAGAGGTGGTAGCTGAAGTGGTAAAGATGTGTCTTGAGTGCCAAGCCAAGAAAGTGAAGGTTTTCGACCGGAGCTGCAACACCGCCTCTCGATGTTACGAGAATTCCGGCATAAAAAAGGCAGCCTCCGATGCAGGAGCCGAGGTCAGCTTCGTGGTAGATGCGGGCTTCTCTGATGTGAAGTTTCCCGAAGGTGAGGCACTGAAACACTGGCCCATGTACAAGCCCGCCCTGGAGGCGGACGTTTTGATCAACTTGCCCATAGCCAAAAATCACGGTTTGACCTATCTGACCATGGGAATAAAAAACCTGATGGGAATTATGGGAGGCGACCGGGGGAGGGTACACTGGAACATAGACGATAAACTGGCTGATCTGGCGAACTTTGTTCGCCCACAGTTGACCATCCTGGACGCCTACCGAATACTTGTAAAAAATGGTCCCCAGGGCGGAAGCTTGAAAGATGTGCAGGACAAGAAAACGATTATTGCCGGCACCCAAATCGCCACTGTGGATGCCTACGGGGCAACTCTTTTCGGCATCAAAGCAGCAGGCTTGGCGCACATCGTGAAGTCGAGCAAACTGGGATTGGGAGAGATAGATCTGAGCAAGGTCAACACAAAGACCGTAAGCCTGGGGTGAAAAAGAACCTCTCCCCCTTAGTCCCCCTCTCCATAAAATGGAGAGGGGGAAGCAGGGGGTGAGGTTGCTTGACGGGGATGCGTTGAAAACTGTTAGACGGATTTGTCAGATTCTTTTTCTTCTGTTCTTTTTCTTTCTCTTTCTTTCCGCCACTTATCCACTGAAAATCAAGATACCGGTTGATCTCTTCTTGCGGATGGATCCGCTGATCGGTCTTTCTGCCATGGTTTCCGCCCGCGCGTGGATAAGTACATTCATCTGGGCAATCTTCGTACTGGCTCTGACCATACCTCTCGGGAGATACTTCTGCGGGTGGATTTGCCCTACGGGTACCGCGTTGGATGTAACCAGCTTCGTCTTCAAGAATAAAGCAGGGAAAAGCTATGCAAAGCTGAAGTATCTGAAATACATGATCCTGGTCTTCCTTCTGGTTGGTGCAATTTTTTCCTCTCAGCTTTTCTGGTTTTTCGATCCCATAGCCTTATTCACCCGGTCTATCGAGCTTTCCGTGTGGCCCATAATCACCTTGATTTCAACAGCGATATTTGGCCTGTTTTTCCAGCTTTTGTCTTATCCGGATTGGATGAGCAAGCTGCACAACTTCTTCTCTTCGACGCTTCTACCTGACCAGCTAAATTTCTTCCGCATGTCCGGCTGGGTGCTTTTGATCTTCCTGGCAATTCTGGTCGCCGAATTCGTCTCTCGCAGGTTCTGGTGCAGATATCTTTGTCCTCTGGGAGCGCTTTTCGCTCTCTTCTCGAAACTCNNATTCTGGTCGCCGAATTTGTGTCCCGCAGATTCTGGTGCAGATACCTTTGTCCACTCGGTGCTCTCTTTGCTCTTTTTTCCAAGTTCCAAATCTGGAGAAGGAGGGTCAGCTCAGATTGCACAGACTGTGCTGTCTGTCAGAATCTGTGTAAGATGGATGCGATAAAAGGCGATTTTCGTCTGACCGACTACGGAGAGTGCATCCAGTGTTATGACTGTGTCAAAGACTGTCCCGCAGGCATCACCACCATTAACTTCAAAGGCAAGGTTCAACCATACAAACTTGATGTGGGCCGGAGGAGGGTGACTCGCTCATTGGTAGCCGGATTGGTCTCGGTTGGAATTCTTAAGAGCAATCTGGTGACGAGGAATCAGACTCACGCTCTGATCCGTCCTCCCGGCTCAAGAGAAGAAGAAGACTTCCTTGATCGGTGCATTCGGTGTCATGAATGCGTGAAAGTGTGCTCTACCTCCGGACGGTTTCTGCAGCCGGCATTTCTGGAGGCTGGCCTGGAGGGCATGTGGACTCCTGTCGCTGTGGCCCGGTATGGATACTGTGAGTTCAACTGCATAATGTGCACAGAGGTTTGCCCCACTGACGCCATTCACGTTCTGGACGTGGAGACGAAGAAGAAATGGGTGATCGGCATCGCGTACATAGACAGAGACCGATGTCTCCCCTGGTACAAAAACGAAAACTGCCTGGTGTGCCAGGAACACTGCCCGACTTCACCCAAGGCAATTGAGCTAAAAGAAGAAAAGGTCGTTCATTTTGACGGGACCGAAAGAATGGTAAAACGCCCCTACATGAAGGAAGACCTCTGCATCGGTTGTGGAATCTGCGAGACCAAATGCCCCGTGGCAGGGAAGTCTGCGATAATCGTCACTCCGCAAAACGAACAGCGGTGGATGGATTGACTAGGCAGGCCGGATACCGGCAACTGGGAGAGAGAATTCGCTACATCCCTCTTGGCCACGCGACCCCGCCCCTGGAATTCCTTCACTTCGTGCGTTTTTGTTTTGGCTCAGCTGGCTTGCATACTGTCACTTCAGCCTCTTTCTTGCCTTCTTTGGAATTCTCCTCGTTCTCTTCAACCAGACCTAATTCTCTTTTGAGGTGCTCTATGCGGTCGGTGTTGACTCGGTAGACCTCAACCGGGCCGTAACAGTAATCTTTGATGTCTCTGAAGACGAGGTGAAGCCCGAAGTAAAGGTCCTTGCGGATCTCATGCTGCTGGGATCGTCGATTCTTGTTTTTAACTCGGACCCAGGATAGCAATTGACAAGTATTTCATAAGCATTGGCGGCGGTAGTCATTCTGGTTGCACCTATAACCGGCCGCCCGATTATAGTGACATTGTCGGAAACAACAATTTCACCTTTGTCGTGAAAATCTTTACACTTGATCGGGCCATACAGCTCTTCGTAGTGATCTTTGGGAGCTTCCGCGGCTCTTGATGACCGCAATTCTGTCAGCAAACATTGACCAACATCGATGCCGAGTGAAAAACCGAAATCTTTCGGTATGAGCCCGCACGTTCTGCGGATACTCGGCAAGAAGATCTCCAAGAACTTACAGGTTATGTCAATGGAAAACTCGATCGTCTTCTTGACCCGGTCGTTCCAAACATAATAATAATGGTCGAGAAGAAGTGTACCGTCCTCCACCTTTTTTGTGGCCATGTGTTTGGGAGGCTCTTCAGGAAGCACCCAGAAGCATAGCGCTCCATCCCCTGTGAACTTGTCAAAGAATCTCCCTGGCTGACTTCGCCAGGTGTCCTTTATATAACAGATGAAATCAGCGAGAACCCTGTTATACTCAGCAAAGTCTTCCACGTTCACAAGGGTAATGGCTGATTTTCGAATATCCATTGAGAGGGCAATCACTTCACAATAATTGTCACGGCCTCCTGAGGCAAGGTTAGTTCCAAAAGCCTTGCTTTCTGTTTCTTCGAGGCAACTTCCGCTCATAATCGCCTGATCGGTGATCAGCCGAACCTCGTGTTTTTTTTCATCCGTTATTGGGGCCCTCTTCCAGAAGTCGCGTTCTGCAATATAGTCCTTCGTAAAGGCCACCGTCAGCGGCTCGTCTCCTGAATTTTGCTGCACTTTGTCTTCAGTCATTGTCCACCTCTCTTCTTTCATGTCGACCGGATACTCCATCAACTGGGACGGCAACACGGCCATAACTCAGGCGGTTGCGCTGCGGCGATACTTCGCCGCGAAGGTCTACGACCCGATTTGATTTTCTCTTGACTACCTCATAGCCTGAATCAGCCTCTATTTGAGTCACAACAAAGCCCATCTTTAGAAAGTAATGGAAATCGTCAATTAAGCGAACAGCTTTTATGATAACGTCTCTTTCCTTCACCAGGTAGTCAGGCACCTGAAATATCACTCTGTCACGCTTAGCCTCCGAAGTAATTATGATTTTGAGAGATTTAATGCTGCCTAATTCTCCCCTAATCACTCGCTCAAAATCGTGGTATCTGAATTTCTGTCCGTAGATCGTGAAGATATCATCCACTCTGGATACCTCTGTCATCAGTGGATAGTGGCGGCCGCAGGTACATTCATTCTTTGCAACTGATACAATGTCACCATTCACGTACTTTATGAGGGGTTGGTCTGTGAAGTGGAGAGTCGTCCAGGCAACCTGTCCGGTTATGCAACCGCCGTCATCAGCTGGGTCAATAACCGTCGGCACGACCGCGTCGTTAAACAAATGAATACCTTCATGTTTTTCACATTCCCCCGCCATTGACCCGATTTCAGTGCTCCCATAGAAAGAGAAGACTTCAAGACCCATTTGCTGACACAGTGTCCGCCTCAGTTCGGGGCTCATATTCTCGGCGATGTAGACCACCTTTTTCAGGTGCCCTTGACCATCAGGACCAGATGCACGCTCCAATTCGGCTCTGCAGCGAGACACAACAGAGGGAACGCTAAAGATGGCGGTAGGCCGAAACGTGAAGATCGGCTTGAGAGCCTCGTGCCCAGAATCAGTGTAGTTCACGTATGAGAAGTCACGAATCCCCATGCGTAAAAGCGCCCGCGAATAGAAGAGATATATCTCCGGGCTGTCAACGTCGATAGCCAGAACGCGGTCGGATGGCGTAAGGCCACACTGTCTGAAGAAACGAAAACACAATTCCTCCTCTGCGGCTTCATCCCGTTGTGTGACAAAACGAATTTTCCTAGGGCCGGTAGTTCCAGATGAGCGCTCCGTGAGAAACTGTGCTCCCTTCAGCCGAGAGAAGATATCTCTCTGAAGTCCCAGGTAATCTGTCCTATCCAACACCGGGAGACGGTTGAGGACCGAAATCGGATCATCGTCTGGATTCAGTTTCGTTTCTTCGAAGATGTGTCGGTAAAATGGGTGCTCCTTGTAAACCCTGCGAAAGAGATGCCGGAGCTTATCTTCCGCCTTGGGGGGAAAGAAGTGGTGTTGCTTTAGTGTTTTCATACTAAGTCGTCTGCTAAAAAAAGATTATGACCATTCAACCGAGCGCGAATGCCAGTATCATATCGTATGAATGGCCCAAAAACATGAGATAGAGTAGTAACGATAAGGGTTTTAATCGCACTCTCTTCAAGATAGAAGTGGTCTTGCAGCCAAGTATAAGGGTTGGGTTGTTGCCGGACCGCAAGCAGCGGGATCTCATCAAGGTGAAGAATGTCGAAATGTCTGAATTTCCCTTTTAACTCCTTCGGATGATTGAAAGTAACGATTGTGCTGATCGACTCTGGCCATTCTTCGGGCAGCAACTCTGGCTCAGCCCCCACAAAAACCGTTGCCGCGCCAGCTTCCTTCAGCAGCCTTGCCAAGTGCCCGCGCGGCTGGCGCGTCACTTGAAATATCTGACACTGAAAACGAAGATAAATCAGCAAGTCCACAAGCTCTGCGGCACCATATTGGTGACGGTGTGACACCAAAAACGCTATCCTTTCACTTGTCTTTGAGCCAATATATTGCATGATCCAACGGAGTCGTTCGATCAAACTTTCTTCATCCGTATCATCATGCAGTACCGGAAGAGGAAAACGGTTCCCCTCAGCCTTCCAGGGCGCGAAGGGCCCCACCATGTCCCACGGGTCGCAGACCGTTTTGCTTACGTCCCCTAGCTTCGTGAACGTGTCCTTGTTTACAATTGGCAGCTTCTCGAAATCAGATAGACTTTTGACTCGAGGGTCGTGTCCATACAGGTCTTGGTACAAGGATATTTCCTTGGCAGCCTCACGTACCAGCTTTTCAAGTCGGAGTACGATGTCTCTGGAATCCAAAGCGTTGCTTGCGGCGACCGAGCCTCCCCCAGCAGACGGAGAAACTGGGTTTTCCCTGCGTTTTGAACTCATGATTCACTCCGCCGTTGCCGCAGCTCGCAATAGCGTTGCAGGCCCTCTTCTACCTGTGTATTTCCGTGATAATGCAATGTGTTTCGGCTGGTTAGCAAGATTTGCAGCAGCAAACACTTGCGTGCTTTCACAAAAACGATCAGGGTGGTATTCTAACACCGATTGCCAATATTGTCAACAACAAAATAAACAAAACGCGTCCCCGCGTTTGATTCTGGACGCGAAGGCTCCCTCTCTTTGCTTGACATCTTTCCGAATCACCTCTAAATTGCCACTAGTTTCGAGAGTTCAGACTGAAAAGAATAGGAATCTCTCATGTTTGCCCAGGTGGCGTTGCCTTTACCATTATCCGAGCCATTCACGTACCGGATTCCTTCACATCTCGAGGGAAAGATTGATATAGGATTCAGGGCGCTGGTGCCTTTGCGCAGGAAGATGGTAACCGGCTTCGTGGTAGGAAAGGCCGCCACTTCCAGCCTGTCGGATGTCAAAGAGATCATAGACCTTCTGGACCCTTATCCCCTCTTCTCCGGCGAGATGCTCGAGCTCACCAAATGGGTCTCTGATTACTACCTCTGTTCGTGGGGGGAAGCTTTGCGGGCAGCTCTTCCGTCGGAGCTTATGCTGAAAAGTGAAATCTATGTCAAAGTAGGGGACAAGAGGCAAGAGGCAAGGCCTGATCTGGAGTCGACGAAAAGCATTTCTCCGCGGGAAAAGAGGATTCTGGAGATTCTGGCTGACGGCAAAGAAAGAAAGCTATCCTGGCTGTCTAGGTCCCTTAAAGCAAAAGGTCTTTATGCAGATTTATACGACCTCAGCAAAAAGGGCGAAATCCAAATCGATGAGCGTTTGGGCAAGCCGCGCGTGCGTATACAGCATGAAAAGATGGTGAGGTTAAAGAATTTTGATAGTTCTCCTGAGAATCTGGAGCTTCTGGGATCAGCAATTCTGGCTTTGAAGAAAAAGTCCCCTACACAGGCGAAATGCTTGAAGCTTCTTCTGGAGAACCAGGGAGAACTATGCTGGCCGAAACTCGTACGTGAGCACAAAATCAGCTCGTCTCCGCTTAGGAGCATGGAAAAGAAAGGCCTGGTCGAGTTCTTCGAAGCGGAAAAGATAAGAGAAAGTGACTGGGCGCTGGATGTGCAAGAAGCAAAACCTGTTTCTTTGACTGAAGGGCAAGAGGAAATACTCGGTAAAATAAAAACGGCCTTGAAGGAGAAGAAATACTCGCCTTTCCTGATACATGGCGTCACCGGAAGTGGCAAGACCCAGATTTACATTGAAGGTATTAAGGAAGTCCTCAAGGAAGGAAAGCAGGCCTTAGTTCTGGTGCCCGAGATTTCGTTGACTCCTCAGATCATATCCAGGTTTAAAGCTAACTTCGGTGACAAGGTGGGATGTCTCCACTCTCAGATGTCGGCGGGGGAAAGGTTCGATACCTGGAGAAGAGCAAGAAACGGCGATCTTCCGATCATGGTGGGTGCAAGGTCTGCGGTGTTCTCACCGTTTCCGGATTTAGGACTGATAGTGGTCGATGAAGAGCATGTAGGTTCATACAAGCAGGATGACCCCGCCCCCAGATACAATGCCCGAGATGTTGCTGTAATGAGAGCCAAGCTGAATGACGCGATCGTTATCTTGGGCTCAGCTACTCCCAGTCTGGAATCTTATTACAATGCGCAACAAGGCAAGTATACCCTTTGTCAGCTCAAAGAAAGGGTGGAGAAACAAAAACTTCCTTCAGTGAAAATCGTCGACCTTGCTCAGGAAAGAAAAACTGGCAATCGAGGTTCTATCTCGCTCAGCCTTTTGTCTCTGCTCAAGGACAGGGTGGACAAAGACGAGCAGGTACTCTTGTTTCTCAACCGGCGGGGGTTTTCCACGTTCGTTAAATGCCAGGATTGCGGGTACGTCGAAAAGTGTCCACGCTGTGACATAACCCTGACCTTTCACCGAACCGATTTCTCACTGCGGTGTCACTATTGCAACTATCTGAAAAAGGCGCCGAATCTTTGCCCCAACTGTCAGAGTCACGATTTCATGTATAAAGGAGCAGGAACTCAGAAGATCGAGGAGGAGCTCAAGCAGAGTTTCCCCGAGACTCTGATGCAGCGGATGGATCTGGATACGACGGCCAGAAAAGGTTCACACAGAAGATTGTTGAGCGACTTTGGCAAGAAGAAGTTTGGTATACTTGTGGGGACCCAGATGATAACCAAGGGGCTGGATTTTCCTGACGTGACCCTGGTAGGAGTGATCTCTGCCGACCAAGCGTTGGACCTTCCAGACTTTCGTTCTCGCGAGAGAACCTTTCAATTGCTCGCCCAGGTCGCCGGCAGGGCGGGACGGGGAAAAAGGGAAGGGGAGGTGATGGTTCAGACTTACTATCCCGAAGATTGGACCATCAAGCTTGCCGGCTCGCATGATTTTGAGCAATTCTATGGGAGCGAGTTGGACCAACGAAGGGAATTAGGCTATCCCCCCTTCAATCATCTAATTTTGATAATCTTCTCAGGCAGAAGCTTGAGGACGGTCACAGATAGTGCCAAGAGATTTTCCGCCAGTCTGAGAAGAAAAAGCAGGCCGGCCAGGCAAAGGGCTTTGGAAATTCTGGGTCCTGCTCCGGCACCGCTCCCCAAAATAAAGAATCGGCACCGCTGGCAATTGCTGATCAAGGCAAGGAGCATCATGAGCACAAACCATCTGATCCGAAAGGTCTTAGAAGAAGAGAACGGCGCAAAAAAGAAAAGGGCGGTGCGTATAATTGTTGATGTGGACCCCGTGGATATGCTTTGAGGTGATAAGCTCGAAGGATTTGACTCCGATAATTCTCAAAGGGGTGAGGATTCATGATAACGGTTGAGGACGTTAAGAAAAACGAGCAGGTAAAGCTTCTGATCAAGAAATCGGACGAGATCTTGGGACTGATTGGATACACCGAACACGGCGAAAGACACGCGAGTCTGGCGGCCAGCATTGCTTTCAACATACTAGATAGGTTGAAGTATCCGGAGAAGCGAGCACATTTATCCTCTATAGCCGCCTATCTGCACGACATCGGGAATGTAATCAATCGGGATTATCATGCCCAGACTGCAGCCATAATGGCCCACTCCATTCTCTCCGGAATGGGCATGCCGGTAGAAGACATCTTAGAGGTGATAGCTGCCATCGGAAATCATGACGAGAAAGACGGTCAACCGGTGTCCGACATCTGTGCCGCAGTGATCCTGGCAGATAAGTCGGATGTGCACAGTTCCCGGGTGCGTACATTAGAGATGATAAAACAGGACATCCATGATAGGGTTAACTATGCAGCCAAAAGCTCATTCTTGCGAGTGGAGGAAGACAAGAAGATCATCACGCTGGAAATCAAAATCGATACCAGCATCTCTCAGGTGATGGAATATTTCGAGATATTCCTGTCTCGAATGGTGGTATGTCGAAGGGCAGCGGAATTTCTGGGACTCAAATTCCAACTAGAGATAAACGGTCAGAGACTTCTGTAAGCTAATTACCCGCGAGGTTTGAGAATCGGACTCAACATTCGAAAGAATTGCCGTAACTCAACTCCCACCAGATAACCCAAGAAAGAGGATAGAGCAAGAATGAAGAAGCTCACTTATAAAGACTCGGGTGTCGATATCCAGTCTGCTGACCGGGCAAAGAAAAAGATAAAAGCTCTGGCCCGGTCGACTTTTAGTTCCCGGGTTTTGAAGGGGATAGGCGGCTTCGGGGGATTCTTCGCCTTCCCCAGCAGACAGTATAAAGATCCGGTTTTGATTTCCAGCGTCGATGGAGTGGGTACCAAGCTCAAGCTGGCGTTCATGATGAACAAACATGATACGGTGGGGGAGGACTTAGTGAACCACTGCGTCAACGACATCCTGGTGCACGGGGCGAGGCCGTTGTTCTTCTTGGACTACGTATCCACGGGAAAACTCTCTCCGAAAGTGGTGGAGGAAGTGGTAAAAGGCCTGGCACGGGCCTGTAAGAAAAGCGGTTGTGCCTTAGTCGGCGGCGAGACGGCTGAAATGCCTGAATTCTATAAAGAGGGAGAGTATGATCTGGCAGGGTGCATTGTAGGAGTTGTGGAGAAGAAGAGAATCATCGATGGTTCCTGCATCCGGCCAGGAGACCAAATAATCGGGCTGAAATCGAATGGTGTTCACACCAATGGGTACTCGCTCGCGCGTAAGGCATTCTTTGGAAGAGCACGACTGCGCGTGAATTCCTACGTGAAGGAATTGAAAACGACGGTGGGAAAAGAGCTTCTGAAAGTCCACAGGTGTTACGCATCGCCGGTCTTCCGGCTTTTGCAGAGATTCAGAATCAAAGGAATCGCTCATATCACGGGAGGGGGGATTGAAGGAAACCTTAGCCGCATCCTGCCGAGAGACTGCGACGCCACAATTATCACTGACTCGTGGAAAATCCCGCCGGTATTCAAAGTCATCCAGAGATTGGGAAGCATAGACAACCGGGAGATGTTCAAAGTCTTCAACATGGGAATAGGTTTGATTCTGGTGATATCACAGAAAGACACCGACAGAATCCTAAAACGCCTTTCGTCGCTCAAAGAGACTGCCTACCTGATCGGAGAAATAACCGCGGGAAAAGGTAAGGTGAAGTTACTCAGTCTTTGACGCTGCTGTAGACAGATAGCCGGAGTGTCTGCCTTCAGGCAGACCTCTGCCACTTCCGGTCGGGCTGAAACTTGAGTTTCAGAGTTTCTCTGTTGGTTTCCCCCACGGGCGGTTGGCTTTCTTGCACTTCCTCCCTCATTCGAATCAAACTTGACAGCGCTTCTATTCCGTCTATATTAATGACATCTGCACGATCCAAACAAAGGAGAGCGTTAATGGAGAGTAAAGACCAACTGCTGGAGATAGTCAAAAACGCCATACGAGTGGAGAATGACGGGTATCAGTTCTATCGTCTGGCCGAAGACAAAACCCGGGATCCCAAGGGAAAAGAGGTGTTCGCATCACTGGCCAAAGATGAGACCAACCACGTGCAAATACTAAAGAGCCTGTACCAAAAGGTCAAAAAGCAGGAGGATTTCAGGTTCGACGACGTTAAGGACATGAAGCACATTCTTGAGACCACTTCGGAAAGTCCCATTTTCTCCAAAGAGTTCAAGGGGAGGCTGGATCAGGCACAGTTCGAAATGACCGCCCTTTCCATTGGAATTCTCTTGGAGAAAAATTCAATCGATTTCTACAAAAGATCGGCTCAGCAAGCCGAAGAGGAAGACATCAAGATGCTTTTCAACTACCTGGCCGATTGGGAGGGGGAACACCTGCGGGCTCTGGTGAACCAGCAGAAGTACTTGCAGGAGGACTACTGGACCGAAGCTAGGTTTTACCCATTTTAGTCTGTCGGAGTTTGCGCAACCAAAGGCTAAGGTTAAGAATGTTTGAGTCAAAGGGGAAAGACACGATGCAAAAAACAGCAGAGTTGCTTAACGTACTGAAAAAGGCAATCAAAGTGGAAATGGACGGATACCATTTTTACCAGGCAGCGGCGGCAAGGACCAGGGATCCCAAGGGTAAGGCGGCGTTTCGGTCGCTGGCTCAAGACGAGCTTGATCACAAGAACGTACTGGAGGGGCTGCACCAAGCGATCAAGAACAAGCTGGATTTCAAATTCCGTCAAAAGAGGGATAAACGGAGGCCGACAACTCGCTCCAGGAGTCCCATTTTCTCCCCTGAATTCAAGAAGAAGATAAAGGATGACCATTTTGAGCTCTCGGTTTTGAGGATCGGACAGCTGCTCGAGAGAAACTCCATGGAGTTCTACAGCCAGCACGCCAAAAGCAGCAGGCAGCGTGACCTTAAATCGCTTTTCAATTTCCTAGCCAAATGGGAGAAAGATCACCTCAAAGCTTTGAATCAACAGGAGCGCTTTCTTAAGGGCAAGTTTTAGGTCAAATACACTCCATTGTTGAGATTTTCTGGCAGAGCTCCCTTTTCTGCCAACTGGGGAGACTGATTCAGATGCCAGCCAATCTACCGCCTCAATATTACGAGACTGAGAAGAAATACCGGGCTGCAAGAGATCCGCAGGAAAAGTTGAGAATCCTTCACCAGCTGTGGGCCATCATGCCCAAGCACAAGGGTACAGATAAACTTCAGGCGGATTTGAAAGCCAGAATCTCCAAACTGAAAAAGGAGATTCAGCAGAAGAAGAAATCGGCCAGAAGAGGCGATCAGTACTTTGTGGAGAAAGAGGGAGCCGCTCAGGTGGTGCTGACAGGTCCCGCCAACGCTGGTAAGTCTCAGATTCTGGCTTCCCTGACTAACGCAAGTCCGGAAGTTGCTGCCTATCCGTACAGCACGGTGAAGCCTCTGTGCGGTATGATGCCCTTCGAGAACATTCAGATTCAGCTGGTCGATACCCCTCCTATTGCAGCTGAATATATGGAACCCTGGCTGGCAGGAATAATTCGTAATGCTGATCTGGTATCGCTAGTCCTAGATTTGGGTTCGCAGAAGATGATAGATGACGTCAAGGCAGTGTTGAGCAAGCTGGAAGGATACAAGATACTTCTGGAATCAGAAGAAGGCGACATCAACCCTCTGGATGGTATAGCTCACAAGAAGACCGTCATTCTGGGTAACAAGAGCGACCTGCCACTTTTTGAGACGAACTTGAGCCTTTTGAGAGAAGCTCACGGAGAAAGATTGCCCATCTTTCACCTGTCCGCAAAGGAAAAGACTGACTTAGATGAGCTAAGGCGTTTCATTTTTGACTCCCTGCAGATCGTGAGAGTATACACCAAGACGCCGGGCAAAAAAGCGGATTTCGAGGACCCGGTGATCTTGAAGGTGGGCAGCACTCTGTTACAAGCCGCCAAAGAGATCCACAAGGATTTTGCCAGAAACCTGAAGTTCGCCCGGGTTTGGGGCGAAGGGGTCTACGACGGACAGATGGTGCAGAAGGATTTTGTTTTAAAAGACGGGCATGTCGTTGAGTTTCATATATAAGCAGGAATCCCTCTAATCTCACCAATTCTCTGATCGCTTCTTTCATTCTCCATTTTTCCTCAAAAAAACAGGCGCAATCGCCTTCAGAAATCTGTTGACTTTTGGCATAGTGGGGATATTTTTGTTTTGTTACTGCGAAACGCTACTAACTTTCTTAAAGAGGAGTAAGATGCCAAAAGTAGTTCTGTCTCTTCNNGTAGTAGTCATGGACTTCATGGAGGCGGTGAACAAAGCCGATACTGCCACCATTGAGAAATATCTGGACCTGGACAAGTTCACCGAGGAGAAGTTAAAGGAGCTTCCCGATTCGCAGAGAGCGGCAGTATTCCCCAAAATGAGAGAACAGTTGTTGAGCAACTTTTTGGGTAGCGGAGGCACTCGCCTTAGGTGGCAGAATAAGATGATCGTGGTCAACAAGGAGGAGATCGAAGGAGACGAGGCTTTGGTGGAAGTGACCTTTGTGGATCAGAAAACTGGCAGAACGGAGTACACCAAGGCGAGGCTTTACAAGAAAGAACAAGGGTGGCGGATATACTATATTAAAGAGTAAGAGCCAACGGAATTAGTTCCGGCCTCACTCCTTAATCGCCCTCTCCACAAGATAGGGAGGAGGACAGAAGGGGAGAGGTTTTTTGTATAACCCCTTTAACGGAGGAGCGGAGCAATGATTAGACCAAAAGCTCTCGTTGTTGGTTTGCTCGTGCTCGGATGGACGGCGATCGGTTTGGTGCCGTCCATTTTTGCTGTTACCGGTGACGTGGAGACGTCGTTTCCGTCACCCGGTTCTTGCCCCACCGGTTTGACATTCGATGGCGAATACCTGTGGAACTGTGACCGCAAGACGGATATGATCTATAAGATCGATCCGGAAGATGGTAAGGTGGTGGACTCGCTTCCAACACCCGGATACCGGCCGTTGGGTTTGACCTGGGATGGGAAGTACCTGTGGAATCTGGATGCGGCGGAGGAGGAGTACTTCATTTATCAAATTGATCCCAAAGCCGGTCTTGCTCTCAAAACGCTACGGGCTCCTTGCGAGCGCCCGGAAGGACTGGCCTGGGACGGGGAATTTCTGTGGATCGTGGACGACGGGGAGGACAAGATCCGGCAGATAAGCACCGAGGACGGCACCACGATCAATACGATTCCCTCCCCCTCCAAATACCCTTGCGGTTTGGCGTATGATGGAAAGTATCTGTGGGTCACGGATCGGATAAAAGACATGATATACATGATCACTCCAGATAGGGGAGACGTGATTGTGTTCTTCGATGCACCGGGAAAGTACGCCCGGGGTCTTGCCTGGGACGGGAATAACCTGTGGAACGTGGATTATCAGACGGATCAGATTTATAAGATAAAGATAGACGATAAAGAAGCCTACTCCCGCACTGAGGAAAAGGAAGAGCTGTTGGAGTACACCAACCAGGTGAGGAACTACGGTCCCGGCGTGGTGAAGGATTTGGACATATATCTGGCCATACCGGAGAACCTTCCAAATCAGGAGCTGCTCTCGGAGATCGAATACCATCCCCAGCCTGCTGATTTTCTGACCGACAAGTGGGGACAGAAGGTGGCGCACTATAGATTCCAAAATGTAGAGGCCGGGGGATTCGTGACGGTGGGCGCGAAGGCCAGGGCAAAGCTATATAACGTCAGATACTTCGTGTTCCCAGAGAAGGTGGGCGACCTGAAGGATATTCCCAAAGAAATCAAAGAGAAATTTCTGGCGGACGATACCAAGTTCTCCACAAGCGATCCGTTCATTCAGAAGAGTACGAAAGAGGCGGTGGGTGACGAGACCAACCCGTACTGGGTCGCCAGGAAAATATTCAATTACGTCATCGAGCACATAGAGTACGAGTTAGTAGGCGGATGGAACATTGCGCCAACTGTTCTGAAGAGAGGAACCGGCTCGTGCTCGGAATATAGCTTCGTGTACATCGCCATGTGCCGGGCAGCAGGTCTGCCTGCCAGATACGTTGGCTCCGTCGTGATAAGAGGCGACGATGCCTCAGCGGATGAGGTGTTCCATCGCTGGGTGGAGGTTTATCTTCCCAACTACGGGTGGATACCGGTTGACCCATCAGGCGGAGACTACCCTGAGCCAAGCCAGCAGGCCGGCGCGATTGGAAACTTGCGTAACCGGTATTTGATTACCACTACCGGTGGTGGCGGCTCTGAATATCTGGAATGGGGGTACAATTCTAACGAGAAATGGACATCCCAGGGCAAGTGCAAGGTATACGCAGAGCATATTGGGGAGTGGTCGCCGTTGAAGTCGACGGAGGACTCAACCGAGGAAACGGATTGAACCGATGGGGCAACGGATTGAACAGATTTGTCAACGGATGAAACGGATCAAATGGATGGCACTTGTGGGGGTGGGATTTATGCGACCTTCGGATTCTTAAAAAGGGGCGAAGAAATGCCTTTAGCAGAGGGTGTTTTGGCGAGCACCATTGGCGCGGTGCTTTATAGTGGTCTAAAAGCTTGGGGAGCTTGGTTCCTTGGGCCACATTGGTCTACATTTCGGAAAGCTCACAAAAATGCCATAAAAAAGATCAAGAAAGACTTCAAAGACAAGGAACTGCTCGGGCTTTTCGGAAACTATGTGAATATGGAGTTGAGCCTGGAATTTGATAGAAGTAAGAAGAAGGACGTAATCGAGAACCTTAAGAAGGGAGTGAAGGGTTTTGACAAAGAGGTGTTCATAGACAAGATAGCCCAGGAATTACACGAAAGCAGCAAGACTTACAAAAAGGAACTGTTAAGGCAAGTTGTAACAAGTTACATACAAGAGGTTGAGGTTCAACTGCGAGATAATCATGAGATTCTTAACTACCTGATGGATGCTAAGCTTAGTATCCTGTTGGAAAGGATTCCGGAAAGAAATGAGCGGGTGGGTGATTTCCTTGAAAACGTGTGGCTTGAACCGATACCAGACGTTCCCCCCCATTTCGTACTACCAAAAGATTCCTACCGAGAAATGATGGAAACACTAGACAAGTCCAGTTCCTTTCTGGTTAAAGGAGGTGCCGGTATTGGGAAGACTAAGTTCTGTGCCTACCTCGCACGCGAATTCGAGCACGAGGATAAACCCGTATTCTGGTATCAGATCACTGGCCCTGTCGACAGCTATATTCCAGTGCTCAATCGAATCGCATACTTCCTTGCCTCTCACGGGCAACAGGATCTTTTCGAGTATCTTGTCAGCAGACGCACAGATGACAGGATGAAGATGGATTTGTTGCTCAAGGAATTAGGGGAACAGGAGTGTTGTCTTTTCTTCGACGATTTGCACAAGGTAGACGACAAGAAACTGGCAAACTTCATGGACATGTTGTGTCGCAGATTGGGTCCAGGGGTGGAAACCAAGGTTTTCCTTCTGAGCCGTCACTTGCCCTCATTCATAGACGAAAGCTGCCTGCAGCCCATCTCGATCGAAGGATTGTCGCCAACGGAGACGAAATCAGTTCTGTCCAAACTCGACGTAGGGCTGGAGGAAGGTCAAGCCGACGCGCTGGCAAAAAAAACGAGAGGAAACCCCAAGTACGTGGAGTTCTTCAAAGCCTGGTATACGAAGAAGAAATCGAAGGAAGAGATCGATGAGTACATAACTGGGATGCCGGCGGAAGACAATGAACTGCAAACATATCTCGTTAACAACGTTTATAGCGATAGGCTCACCCCGAATCAGAAAATGCTGCTGCAGTCTGTGGCCATTTTCCGCATTCCCGAAACTAAGGATTTCCTCGAGGAGGTCTACGCGTTCAAGAAAGGAAAGGACTTCAATGGTGTCCTGGATCAACTACAGAGAAGACTGCTGTTGATCGATTTGCACAGAGAAACGCAAAGGTACTACGAGCACGACATCCTGACTGCCTTTCTTCAGAATCGAATAGACAACAAGAAGGAAACTCATCTAAAGGCGGCAAGCCTTTATCAAAA
>JABAOF010000478.1_pt1 | contig 26527 bp, 24 predicted proteins | sample 7062171 | NCBI WGS metagenome assembly JABAOF01 (sample SAMN14538628, study PRJNA623070) | marine sediment metagenome | biome: marine biome [ENVO:00000428]; feature: marine pelagic biome [ENVO:01000023]; material: deep marine sediment [ENVO:00002113] | place: India: Gulf of Khambhat ...
CTGCCCAACATGTCATCCACACCCCATATTTGGGCCGGATAGAGTGTTACGCCCTTGAGCGCTTCTTTTTTATCCAGGCCGAAGGCTGCGGCTTTGGCGGCGTGATAGGGCAGGTCTTTAGCCAGAGTGGCACTCTGCGAGGAGAAGGCAAACTTGACTCCTGCTCTTGCCAGAACACCGGGATTCCTGTATATGGCATCATAGCCATCTTCCCACTTAGAGGGCATGGCATTGAGTGAGCCAAACACAATCGGGATGCCCGACTTTTTAATCTCATCAGCCACTTTCCAGCCTTCAGTGACACCGAAGAATATCGCTTTCAGTTTTTCATCCTGGACAAATTTAATGGCGGCTTTGATGTCATTTTCCGCATAGACTGAGATCAACACCGGCAATTGACCATTAACCACGGGAAGGAGAAACTCCAGTCTTTCATCAAACTCAGGCAGAGGAAGTCGCGTGTTTTTTTGCGCAGCTGCTTTTCTCTTCTGGTAATAACGGGCCTCGTTCAGGAGCTTTTTCAGTTCGTCGACCTGCTTGGATGTTTGAACCTGGGGCTGCGCCTCTGCTCTTCTGGAGCGGCGAATAGTCGGAAACTGAACATGCATGGCCACAGAACTATTGATGATCATTTCTTCAGGAGTCCAACCCACAAGCCGGATCAAACCGCTCTGACCTGAAATAAGCCCTCCGGTGCTGACGACAACCGCCGCGGTTATACCGTTGGACCGGCTTATCGGAATATGCACAGAGTCCGGCCTCAGGGCTTCCACCGCTTTGACCTGCGGATTGAGCCTTCCTGTCTCTCTGTAATCAATAGTTGCTCTGATCGAGCCTATCTCATGGAGGCCGAGATAGCAGAAACTATCGATCATACCTGGATAAGCAGTTAATCCTTTGGCATCTATTAATTTGGCTCCAGGAGGAATAGTGACATTTTCTCCAACATCTTCGATCTTCCCACTTTTGATGAGGATGGTTCCTTCCTGAATATCTTCACCGACAACAGGGATGATCTTTGCTCCCGTTATAGCTATAACCTGAGCCTCCTCTCCCCGAATCCAACCGAATGAAGAACAGATGAACGCTAAGGCGATACAAGCTATGACTTTTCTCTTCATCTTTTCCCTCCCTTTTTCTTCTTCACTGACTCCTTCTTTTTCTTCTCCATTTCTTCTCTCTCTTTAAGATACTGCGCTCGGTCGAAATAGACCTCGCCTTCGATGATCGTCATCTCGCACAATGTGTAGGCACTGAGAGGATGTTCGTTGAAAATAGCAATATCTCCGTGTTTTCCGACTTCCAGACTTCCAGCGATCTTTCCCACACCAAGCTGGATGGCTGGATTGATGGTGACGAGTTTTAGGGCTTCATCCTCGGAGAGGCCTCCGTACTTCATGGCTTTGGCCGCATCGTTAAATAAGCGACGGATCCTTTCTCCGCTGTCTGAATTGACAGAGACGAGCACCCCTTGCTGGGTGCAGAATCCTGCGTTATAGGCAATTCCTTCAGACGCTTCGACCTTATAAGCCCAATTATCCAGAAAAATGGAAATGCCGATTCCTTCTTCAGCCAGTTCTTGAGCAATCTTAAAGGCTTCGGATATGTGCTCGAAAGCGACAATTTTAAACCCGAACTCCTTGGAAAGTTTGATGAATTCAAGAGTTTCATCAGCTCTGTAGCTGTGACAGCGGGCCAGCATTTTTCCCCGCATCATATCAGCCAACTGCTCCATCTGGAGGTCTTTTCTGGGAGGAACCAGATTTTTCGACGCTTTCTTCGATTTTTTCGCCTTTAAATACCTATCCCACTGCTCCATGTAATTTTTCGCCTTGGAAAACTCTCGACGGATGATGGAATTGACACCCATGCGCGACTGTGGGTAGCGAGGCGTTCCTGTAATGGGAGAATTCGACCTTTTGGGATTCTCTCCCAGAGCGAATTTAAGAGTTCTGTAAGCCTGGGGGACGATCATCTCTTCTGAAGTTTTCCCCCATTTCATCTTGATGACAATGTTTTCGCCACCAATAGGATTGCCGCTTCCGTGCATGGTATGAACCATCGTGACTCCACCTGAAAGGGCTGTATAGATGGAAAGGTCTTCGGCGTTGAGAACATCACGCATGACCACTTCAGGAGTGATCGCATTCGCACTCTCATTCGTTCCTGTGAGTGCGATATGGGTGTGGGAATCTATGATCCCGGGTATGACGTACTTTCCTGCGGCATCAATGACCTTTGTTCCTTTCGGGGCTTTGATATCTTTTCCGATTTTCTTTATAACGCCTCCCACCACTAGCACATCTCCGTTGGATACCGTGCCTTTAGTGACCGTCAGAATCGTGCCGTTTTTTATCAGCAGGTCCTGGGCTGAAGAAAAACCAGAAATTACGGCCAGACTGAGACACACAAATAAACTAATTAATTTTCTCTTCATGGTTTTTCTCCTTTAATCCTTCCGATCGGGGATTCGAGTCGCTTTGAGCTCTGCGCTGCCTCCTTCGAACGAAATCTCTCCCTCGAAGGAATCCTTCTCTGCCGTCCCGTTGAAAACCAATTCTATTGTCTCATTCATTATAGTGGCGGATATGGAGAATGAGAGCTCATTGCCGCTCAAAATGCCATCACTGATATCCCATTGTCCCATTTCTGAAGAGATTGTGCCGCTGATAGAATTTCCATCCTGCTGGATTTCCAATATTGGGACCTCCATCTCCCCCATTGGACCAGAGATCGTGGCTGTCCACTTTCCTGTCAGATCCAGAGTTGTGGGCTGGGCTTTTTTCGGAGGTTCCTTGACTTCAAAAGCAAGACCATCCACAAAGACTCTCTGGACCTTTGTCTTCTCGCCGAAGATTTCTCCTGAAGTGAGGATCACATTGGCAATTTTTCCGGATTCAAGAGTCCCCAGAAAATCCGCGACGCCGAGGAATTGAGCGGGGATGATGGTCATGGCTTTGAGCGCCTCTTCCTGGGGCAGCCCGGCTTTGATGGCTTTCTGGACATTCTTCAGGATATCTGATGAATTTCTCAGGCCGATGGAAGTCAAAGCAAATGGGATGCCCTGCTTGTGGAGGCTTGCCGCATTGGCCGGATAAATCTCTTCCTCTGCTTTTTTCTTCTTCTCCTCACCTTGATTCACATAGATACTTGAGAATGGAGGCTTGAAGTTGAGGGTAACGAGAAGTGGAACTCTCAATGTCTTGACCAAGTCAGCGACTCGCCAGGCTTCGTTCGCTCCGGTGAGAAATCCGTTGAGTTTGAACTCTTTGATGAGACGGGAAGCTCTTTTGACGTCTTCCAGGTTGGCACAATTGAAAAAGATGGGCTTCTTGTTCACAGCAAAAGGAGAGAGAGCTTCGAGAAAAGGATCGTATTCAGGCCTCTTTAAACCTCGAGAAGAGCTGAGAAAGAGAGTTTGATACGAGGAATAGTGGGCGGCATCCAAGAATGACTGTTTGAGTAAGGCCATGGTTCCCATTAAGCTGGAAGGATATCCTCCGCGCTCTGTCGTGAAATTAATATGGAGGGCAACCGGATTTTTCAAAACCATAGGTTTGGCCTGTTCTCCGTTCACATTCAAGAGAACGCTCTGGCCCGCATAGATCCCTCTTTCTGGTGCGACCAGGACAGTCGTGATCCCAACCTTGTGCAAACCCTCGACAGTCGTTTTTTTTGGCTTTAAAAGCTCAAAAGCCGTTCGATTGACCTCTTCAGCCCAGTTCTTTTCCTGGGGCTGAGCACCCGCCGCACTCACTCCGCGTTGTCTGGGCTCTTCCCTGGGAATCTCGATAAAGAAACTCGAATGCGCGTCGATCAGACCTGGATAAGCGAAAAGTCCCTCCGCGTTTATGACTTCAGCATCTTCGGGAACCGAGATCTTTTCCTGGGGGCCTACTGAGTTGATCAGACCATCCCGGATGATAATCACTCCATTCTCAACAGCAGGACCTGAAACCGGAAAAATTTTGCAGTTCACGATCGCATAGGTTGGACCGACTCGAGCAGGCAAAGCATGAAGAACAAGAAGAATGATTGCGAACACACAAATAAACACAGGAGTTTTTTTGTTTTTCATGTTCCTCCTTTCTGTACAAAATTATTTATGTAAATTATCCCTTGAACATTAAGCCACTAAGTTTAGCAAAAAAAAATACAGAAAAGAAGGGGTTAACTGGACAATCAAGACCAAATCGTATTTAATGAAGATTTTCCTGAAGCGAGTCTATCTTAAGGATTACCATTGAGAAAAGGCATTCAAAAAATATTCTCTGATGTGGTCAAAACATATGAGCTTGTCAATCACGTTCTGACATTCGGACTCGATATCATCTGGCGCAGAAAAGCGGCCCGATTGGCTGCCAAGAAAGGTGGCTCTCACTGGCTGGATGTGTGCAGCGGCACTGGAGAGATGGCACTGAATCTTTCTCGCCTGGTGGATAAAAAGGTTAAAATTGTCTCCGTTGACTTCTGCACTCCCATGTTGAAGAGAGGAAAAGAAAAAAGGAATATTACAAACCTCTCCCCCATCCTTGCCGATGCAGTGTGTCTTCCTTTTCCGGATGAGACATTCGATATCGTGACCATTTCTTTTGCCACTCGAAACATCAATCCGAGGAAAGAAGTACTCATCGACCATCTAAAGGAATTCTGCCGGGTTCTCAAGCCGGGAGGATTCTTCATCAATCTCGAAACGAGCCAGCCATCTGTGAAAATGATACAGGTGCTTTTTCACCTTTACATAAAACTGACTGTGAAGCCTTTAGGATACCTCATTTCGGGCTCAAAAGCGGGCTACACTTACCTCTCGTCCACGATTCCGCGCTTTTATGATGCAGAGGAATTTTCCTCGATCATTCAAGAGGCGGGTTTCTCTCAGGTCACATACCGTCCTCTTTTCTTCAGAGTCGCGGCCATCCACTCCGCTCAAAAATAAAAGGGGACAGGTGTACTTACTCAGTAATTAGGTAACTTTTTTAGTAACGACAGTAAGTCAAAAATGTCATTGCGGGCGAAGCGTGGCAATCTCATAAAATGGATATCTTCATTCCCGTAATAATATAATTTCTCTCAACGAGATTGCCATGCTTCGCTCGCAATGACACCCAAAAAATGTTACCAAATTACTGAGCACGTACAACAGGCGCCTTTTTCAAAGAAGAGGGACAGCCCCTAAAAAAGGGGCCTGTCCCCTTTTTTATCGATATTGTGGAGTTGGAGTTTATCGTGTATCATATATCATCTTGAAAAAGGAAGAAGTTGTGCACAGGATAGCAGTCAAAATACTCAAAGCCAGCATTGGAATCGAATCCAACTCTAAGGACCTTCTCCCTTCTTTCCCTCTCCAAATAGAAGTCAAATCTCTCCTGACAGATTTCATGGATGTTGAACAAATCCCTTACTCTGAAAACCTTGACGGATACATCTCTATCCATGAATCAGACGACCCTCCTTCATACGAATTCCTCGGGGACCGAGCAATTTTTAAAGGCCCCATTCACAAGCTCTCTCACGACGCTTCAGATTTGAGGTTCAGCCTCTGGGGAAACCAGGGTTTTCTGTATAGATATTCGCTTTTCCTCCTTGAAAAAAAGCACAGAATCTATAACTTCCACGCCTGTGCCCTCACCAGCCAAAAAAAGAATCATTTATACATTGTGATCGGAGGGGCCGGAAGCGGAAAAACGGTCTATCTTCTCAGTGGTCTGACTAAAGGGTTGAGGCTTTTTTCCACGGAGACCGTGCATTTCCAAATTAACAAATCCACCATATCCTGGTTTATGGGCTCATTGGTGGATAACGTGAGACTGGGCACGCTGATGCATAACTTTCCCCAGTTCTTGCGTCATATCGACACTCAGGAGACAGAAGACGAGTGGCAGAAAAAAATTGCACTCGACCTTTCTTCATACAAAAATGACAGCGAAATACTGACAAATCCCAGCGCGGTCACTATTCTGTTTCCCCGGATTGAAGAAGGCCGAAAAGGCTTTATCCTCATGCCCATCACAGACAGAAGAAAATCCGCCAAAGCGCTTTTCGATAACATCACTCAGAAATTATCGGAGACAGTCATTCTTTATGACCGGCTTTCTGTTTTGGGGTTTGACGAAGAAAAAATGGCTCAGAATCGGCTCTCTACTGCCGGTCAGCTTGTTCAACATAAATCGGTGATTCAAACTGCCTCTGTACTTTCCAATCCGGAAGAATGTTGGGGAGAGCTTTTGGATTAAAGGAGATTGAAATGAGCAAACCTTGGGATGGAGTGATCGAGATACCTGTTGGAGGAAGGACTTCCAAGCCCAGACAGACAGGCGTCACGATGGTGATCGATAAAGGACTGGGGATTCGCCGCCTAGAGGATTTGATCGAAACGTGTGGGGAATTTGTTGATGTCATCAAATTGACTTTCGGTACATCAGCCTTCTATGATGAGGCCCTTTTGAAGAGAAAGAATGAGATGATCACAGCCTCCAATATAGATGTCATGCCTGGCGGGACATTTCTCGAGGTTGCCATCTGGCAAAAATCTATAGATGAATATCTCAACCGAGCCAAAGATTTGAAGTTTTCAGCCATCGAGATATCGGATGGAACGATTGAGATGGATAGACAAGTCAGAAGAGATACCATAAAGAAATCTCTGGATAAAGGCTTTAAAATTATAACCGAGGTCGGGAAAAAAGACCCCAAAGAAGTTCTCCCCATATCCCTCATCCATCAGCTGATCGAAGAAGATATGCAGAATGGCGCCTTCAAAGTTATCATCGAAGCAAGAGAAGCTGGAAAAGGAGTGGGGATCTTTGATACAGAAGGGAAGGTCAAAGATGAAGAAATCGACAACATCATTGCTGGAGTTAAAGATACGGACTGCCTGATCTGGGAAGCACCTTTAAAGAATCAGCAGCAGGCGCTGATCCTTCGTCTGGGGCTCAACGTGAACTTGGGCAACATCCCTCCAGATGAAGTTCTTGCGCTTGAAGCTCTCAGACAGGGAGTGCGAGGAGACACGCTGAAGAGAGCCTACCTAGAAAAAAAGGGATGGAAATAAAAAAAAGATTTGCTCTGAGCTAATCCACTCGTTCCAGGAGCTGGATGAGAACGAAGTGGTCACCCTCGGGAACCCTAATCCGGCATGACCTCCCTTTCGGCAGACTCACCATTTCATCATCCACCAAGACCTGGTATTTCCCCTCGACTAAAAACTGGACTCTGATATCCCTTCTCTCGATCGTGTGGATATCAAAGGATATTTCATTCTCTGAATACAGAAACCGGCGGAAAACAGCAGTTCCGTTTGTCCTTAAGATCTCTCTATCCTCTTCTTTAAGCCTTATCATGGTGCGGGAAACATCCACCTCATAATGGCGGCCCTGGATAGACATTCTGGAAAGCTTCCCCTTTTCTTCAGGGTTGATCATCCCAAACCGGAATCCTTCCCAGGGAGTAAAATCCAGATATTCTTCCAAAGCCATTAAAGTGAAGAGAGGTCCCCAGCTCTGAAATTCATGACCTCTGGCTGCTCCGGTCCGTGCATCGAAGCTCTCCGGACAAAGCTGGTAATTCTCCCAGGTGCGGAGAAATAATTCATAACTTCTTTTGGCAAATTCCGAAGCCACCGCATCCAACCGATAGGCTTTCAATCCCTGATAGACAAGGTAATTCGTGGGAGACCAGATGGCTCCTCTCCAGGAGAAATGGTCTCTATTAAAGGCCGGATTGTCTCGGGATATGGTGGGGATGACAAAGTCTCCCCAGAACTCTTTTGGATTGAGAAGATGCCTGTTCATCTGGAGAGCCATCGCTCTATCCGGAATCCTGGCAAGAAGAGGATAAAAATTGGAGGCTGCTTTTTTCGATGAAAATCTTCCATCCCAATGACGATCAAAATAGAATCCTTCCTTGTCATCCCAAAGCACTGTGTTGATCAAATCTTTCATATCCTCGTATTCAGAAAGATAATGTTCGTAGTCCTCCCGTCTATCCAGTATATCGGCAATTTGAGCCAGGCACCACGCATCCAGGGTGTAAAGACTATTCAGGCTAACACTGTTCACAGTCAATGTTCCGGTCTCCTGGTTAAAAGAGGCCTCATCCCAATTCGGCAAATCATCTTCTCCTGATTCCCACATCGCTCTTTTTTTCCCTTCGGCATTCTCCTGCCAGGAGGGAACGATTTGAGGGAGATACTCTGGGTCTGTCCCCCATTCCAGAAGGCCATCGCCATTACCGTCCCTGCGGGATTGACCGTTGGCATTTTCATCTTTCCAGAATGTGTGCCATCGGACAAGGTAAGGATAGGCATAGCTCAAAAAGTCGACATCCCCCAACCGCTGGAACAGTTTATACACGATATATGACCCTATCGGAGGTTGGGAGCGGTCAGGAGTCCCGGCACCAAATCGGCCGCGCCAGTTCGGGATGTTTCCGTTGGGATACTGAGTTTCAAGCACGGCCTTTATAATATCCTTGGCATGTTTGGAACTCTCGATAGATGCCTCCAACGCATTGAAAAAAGATCCCCATTCGAATATTGTCCAATGGCCTGGATTTCCTTCAGGAGTTGGTAAAATCCGGTTGCGCCCCAATGGGACATAAATCCTGTTATGTCCTGGTTGGTAGAGAGTGGTCCAGAACAGATTATTTGAAATGGCTCTGGCTGCTCCTCCGTAGAGCCCTTCCACCCTCACTCTCCTGTTCATATACCTCCTCTCTTCCTCTTCCAGAATAGAATCAATGGTTCTTCTACTTTTGAAGCGGTTAATCTGATCGCTGATGGCGCCTTCTTCTTCTCCCACTCCGGCAACAAAATAGATATATTGATCGTCTTCCGTTCGGAAAGAAAGAACCACTTCTTCCCCTTCGGATTCAGTCGTGACATTTCCTCTGGGATCCGTCCAGAGCAAATACTGAAAGTCACTGGATCCTGAGTTTTCTCCTTTGATATATCCATCAGAAAGGACACGATACCTTCCTCCAATATCCCAGGGGAAATAGTTCACAAGTTGAATGATCAGGCCCTCTGGAGCCCTGATTCGACCAACAACGGTTCTCTCATCCTGGCGAGACCATTCGAAAATAAACGTATCAGAGCTGGAAGGGGGTTTGATCAGGATAGGCGTCTCCTCTCTCATGTTAAACGGTAGGCTTAGATCGAGTTTCAATCGGGCATACTGACCATCAGGAGAATGAGGGCCAACTTCGGAGATGAGGTAGGAAACATCATTTCCATCCACGATTTCTCCTTCTTTTTCTGCTCTAAACCGAAAAGCAAATACACTGTTTTCTTGAGAAGTAAGAACCAGTCCGTTCCACGCCCGTGCTTCCAATGCTCCTATATAGGTATTTTTCCAAGGATATTCGATTTCAGGATAAAGTCCACTCGTTAAAAAAAACAGTGAAAGAAAAAGGAGGAAATATCTCTTCGTTCTCACAGATATAGTCTTCTCAGTTAAAATCCGTCTTTATGAGTAATTTAAGGAATATCACAGATATAATCAACACGTTTCTCTGTCTTGTCAGACGAAAGAGAAGCTCCGCTTCCCTTCCATGCATTATACCACAAAAAATAAAAATTGCAGGAAATTTCAGTTTAAGGTGACTTATCCAGGCGGTTTAGATCATATTTCTTGGCCCAGTCTAGTACTTCCTCATACTCACTTCGCTTGATCCGCCGGGCAATCTCAGGATAATCGAATGCTTTATGTTCGGGCCGATACTGCCTCATGAGGTTGAGGTAAGTAGTCTTAGAGAGGTTCTCAGCAACAAATCTCAGAAACATCTCAGTGCCAGCTATCCTATTGGGCATTATCAGATGTCTCAAGATGAGACCTCTCACTGCAATCCCTCTACTGTCGACAACTAAATCTCCTACCTGACGGAATATTTCCTTGAGCGCGATCTTGACATAATAGGGATAATTGTAGGCTTCGGATGAGTACTTGGCTGCATGTTCAGGATCCATGTACTTGCAGTCCGGAAGATAGATGTCCACTATACCATCCAGAAGCTGCAGGACATCCAATTTTTCATAACCGCTTGTGTTATAAACTAGAGGAATCCGCAAACCCTTCCGGGCCGCTATCTGGACAGCATTTATTATATTGGGCAAATAATGAGTGGGAGTCACAAGATTGATGTTGTGGCATCCGATATTCTGAACTTTGACCATCGTCTCTGCCAAACGTTGATCAGAGATCTCTATTCCCTCACCTTCAATACTGATCTGATAATTCTGGCAAAATACGCACCTCATTCCGCAGTTAGAGAAAAATATGGTTCCCGATCCCCTTCGACCCACTAAAGGACGTTCTTCGCCGAAATGCGCCTGCGCACTGGATACCTTCACCTTGGAAGTCGCTTGACATTTCCCTGTTTGACCCTCCAAACGGTTGACTCGGCAATCTCGGGGACAAAGATGACAGTTTTCATAAATCGACTGCAATTCTTTCACACGCTTGGATAGCTCTCCCTTTTTCTCCAGGGCAAGATAGGAGGGGTAGATCCCTGACCCTTGCCCGCTGCTAGAGTAATTCTGGGGTATCCCGGGAATTGATTTTGACGGGAGAAATAAAGCTGACCCCATTAATACTAATGATTCACTCATGAAATTTCGTCTAGATATCTTTTTCATTTCTCTACCCCTTCGATAGTATTAATATATATTAGAATGGCTTCACTGTAAACAAGTGGTAACTTCAGTCCATATTGAAGGTAGGTATTAAAAGTAGTTCGGTCTCAAGTTTTAAAAGTTTCGAGACTGGGGTCAGGTTTTATTTGACCGGTAAGATCTATGTCTGTTTCCAGTCTGACAGGTGTCAAAATTGTCAAAGCCTAGCCCGAACAACTCTCAAAATCTGATCCTAATGACCAAAGCTGAAGAAACTGGCTCCCCTCTCTACTAAGTCACATGCCGGATGTCACCTTTAAATTTCTTATATTCTCCTGAAGAATAGATGGCTTCGATTTCCTGGAAGAGAATCTCGACTTCCTTCATTTTAGAGTAGAAATGGGGTCCAACTCTTATGATATCCGGTTCCTTCCCCTCCCCCTTTCGGAAATCCACTTTAATTCCTCTCTGCTCCAGAGCCAGCTTGACAGCCAAAGCATGCGGCAGGCCAAAGGAAACCGCTCCCCCCCTCAGATGTTCTTCCTCGGGCGAATACAGCTGGTATCTTTTTTCCTTTGCCTTTTTGAGGATCATGCCAGTCAAGATCAATGACTTTTCTCTTATCCTGGGTATCCCGATTTCCTTGATTATTTCCAGGCCCGCTAGAGCCGTATACAACGAGGGAACAGGAGGGGTTCCGGACATAAACCTGTAACTATCTTCCGTGAACTCCATATCTTGAGCAAAGAGGAAAGGCTCTTTGTGGGCAAACCATCCGGTGAGATGAGGTTGGAGCCTTCCGGCCAGCTCCGGCCGGACATAGAGAAAGGCGTTTCCCGGACCGCCACAGAGCCATTTCAAACAACCTCCGATATAAAAATCAACATCAAGTTTTTTCACATCCATTGGAATCGTTCCAGGCGCATGATACCCATCTATTAAAGACAGGGCTCCAACTTCACGGGCTCTGGCAGCAATCCGTTGAATATTCTGAATGTATGCCGATTTGAAGTAGACATGAGAGGTGGCGACAAAAAGAGTCTCATCATCAATGGCATTAATAATTTTCTCCACATCTAATCCTGGCTCCCCGTGACTGTTCAGCAATTCGACCTCCCATCCCATAACCTCAGATATTTTTGAGACGGCATAAATGACCGAGGGAAAATCATGGTCTGTCATGACAACTTTATTTTTTTTGTTTTCCTTTTTACTTCTGGGATGAAACTGAGTGGATAGAACAACCCAATGGCAGAGCGTGGCATTGGCTTGCATGGTGACTTCATCCTCTTTGGCTCCGAGCAGAGAGGCGACTTGATCACCGACTTTCCGAGAAAGCTCCCACCACTCCTTCTCCCAGGCACTCACACCATCCTCTGCCCATAATGAATAAAAGTGTTTCAGATAGTCCGCAGCCTTTTTCGGAGCCGCCCCGAGCGAATTACTGATGAGGTAGACGCACTGCTCGAGGATAGGGAATTCTTTCCGGATAGCCTCCAAGTCCCGCTGTAAATCCCAGCTCATCCTGGACTCAATACTCCTTTCGTTTGACTTCGGTAAATGGCTGTATTCTTGAGTTTCTTCTTTTTTATTTAGGTAATCTACCGATAAGGATACACGAAATCGGCTTGGCTCTCTTCAGACTTCAAGCGCCATTCGTTTCTATGGAATACACCTCATTATGTTCTTTAATCCGGCAGCCCGTTTTTGACATAGTGAGACACAGCCTCTATGAAGACATCCAGCTCTCGGAGAGTGGTGTAGATGCTGGGCGTGACACGCATGCCAACGATTCTTTCCCCTCCAAGCTCAGGAGATGGGACTCCAACCGATATGACATATATCTTGTGTTTATCGAAGAGAACCTGTGCCAGTTTTCCCATATCTAAGTTTTTAACAGTGTAAGTCCCGATTCCGCAAGACTGTTCCGGGTCATAGGAGGTCAGGATTTTCACTCCCTGAAGTTTCTCCAGCTTCTTCGCCCAGTAGTTTCTCAAGTAGCGCAACCTCTCCTCCTTTCGCTTCCCGCCAATCCCATGATGAAAGGCCAGGGCATCTCCCACTGCCAGTTCCAGCCAGTCAGGATGTGTCCCGATGTGCTCGAATTTTCGAATGTTGTCTTCTTGAGGGTCGGCTGCAGGAAAAAGCGGCCATATTTTTTTGATCTTCTCCTTCTTGACGTACAGAAAACCAGTCCCTATGGGAGCCATCATCCATTTGTGTAAATTGGCACCATAAATATCGCAGTCGAGGTCTTTCTGTTTAAACTCGAAATGTCCAAAGGCATGAGCCCCGTCGATCACCACTTCGATACCGCGTGGACGAGCCATCCGGCAGATCTCTTTAATCGGGAATATTTGCCCTGAGAGATTGGTGATGTGGCAGACCTCGATGAGTTTGGTCTGAGGAGTCACATTTTTCTCAAAGGCTTTCGCCAGATCTTTGATGTTCTTTGGAGGGTAATCGAACGGAAACAATTTGACTTTGACTCCCTCCCTTTTTTCCCTCTGAAACAGAGCATTTTTCATCGAAGGATAGTCATGCGTCGTCGTCAAAACCTCATCTCCAGGTTTGAGGTCTATACCCAGGAGAGCAATCTGCATGGATTCGGTGACATTCCTTGTGATGGCGATCTCCTCTGGCGAACAACCAAAGGTATCCGCCAGTTTTTTCCGGATGAGTTCCTTTCTCGGACGGAGGTATCTCCATCCGTTTAAAACAGGAGCGCCGTTCGCAAAATCCAGGTAACGGTGAATGGCGTCCATTACGATTTGCGGGGCCGGATGCACCCCTCCGTTGTTGAGGTTGATGATACTGCGGTCAATGTTGAACGCCTGCTGGACATGAAACCAGAAATCCTCATCCCTGGCAATTTCAGCGGCTGAGAGGTGCTTGACCTCTTTGACCTTTTTTTTTATCTTCGCCTGCGCTTCCTTGGCAGAGAGCCCAAAAACTCCAATACTCCCCACACCCAGGCTCAGACTTTTCAGGAATTCCCTACGGCTTGTCCCCATTCTGTTCTCCTTTCTTATCAGATAAATTTTTGTTAACCTTATCACAGAAAGGGGTCGCATCTCAACATTCAACATTTCCCTCTGTTCTCTCCTTTTTCTCTGTGAGGAATAACATAAATAATTTTCAACTGGATAATCTGCGGGAATGTCGAATGTTGAAACGCAATCTCTGACAGTGGATGTTGAAAAATGAGGCTTAATCCCATTATAATTAGAGCCAAAAGGAGGATCCCATGAGAAAATTTTCAGCCTGTCTTTTTACTCTATTTCTCCTGACAACTTTTTCCTGGGCAAGAATCGGAGACATTCTAAAGGTAGTTAAAACACCAGGCCCCTGCCCGACTGGCTTGACATTTGACGGACAAAACCTCTGGCTTGCGGATATCTACACAGACAAAATCTACAAAATCAATCCCGAAAACGGGAAGACGATTCAAAGCTTTGACTCTCCTGGCCATCATCCGGAAGGCCTGGCTTGGGATGGAAAAAATCTCTGGCATATCGATTCTGGAGAGAAATCCATATACTGTCTGGACACTGAAACAGGAAGAGCCATCACCATTCTGGAGTCGAACAGTTCACATCCCAGAGACCTTACCTGGGATGGAAAATATATCTGGATCATTGACCATAGACAAGATATATTGCTCAAAGTCTCACCCGAAGACGGGATGATGGTTCAGAATTTCCCATCCCCTGCACTGGAGCCGACCGGGCTGGCATTTGACGGCAAATACCTATGGGTAACAGACCGCGGTGAAGACCGGATCTACCTGGTTAATCCTTCTGACGGACTCTGCCTTTCATCATTGCGCGCTTACGGTCCTTTTTCCTATGGTCTGGCTTGGGGAAAAAATACTCTCTGGAATGTGGATTATGAAAACGACGAGATTTACCAGATAAAAATCTTTGATGAGGATATCCTCACGAAGTGGGACGAGCGGCAGATGTCCCTCCATTTCATTAAAGAATTCAGAAATTATGGACCCGGTACGGTGAACACTCTGGATATCTACCTTCCGATGCCTGTCAGCCGGGATAACCAGACTCTCCTGGAACCTGTCCAATTCGACCCTGATCCGGACGAGGTCATTCTGGATAAATGGGGACAAAAAATCGCCCATTTTCACTTCAACAATCTAAAGAGCTATTCAGTCGTTAAGCCAGGATGGAAAGTCAAAGCAAAAATATACGCTGTTGAATACTTTATCCATCCGGATAATATCGGCAGTCTCGAAGACATCCCTGCAGATATAAAAAACAAATACACCCAGGACGGGGATAAATACAAGATTAACGACCCGTTCATACAGAATCTTGCTCGTAGGATCACTGGCAACGAAAAAAATCCTTACTGGATTGCCCGTCGGGTTTACGATTACCTGGGAAAGAACTTGAATTACAACCTCAAACCTCTGGGAGGATGGAATCCCGCTCCGACTGTTCTCAGACGAGGCACAGCGTCATGTTCGGAATATTCCTACTCGATGATTGCCCTGTGCAGAGCTCTCGGCGTTCCTGTGCGCTACGTGGGAGCGGTCAGCCGCCGGGGTGATGATGCCAGTTTTGACGATGTTTTTCATCGCTGGACAGAAGTGTATCTTCCTCCTTATGGCTGGATTCCTTTCGATGCCAATAAAGGAGACACCGATCTCCCGGGAAGAAAAGTATTGGGCATAGGAAACGTGGCCGCGCGCTACATCATAACTACTGAAAATGGTGGCGGAGACAAATACTTGTGGTTCGGCTACAACTATGGATTTCACTGGACATCTTTGGGAAGATGCAGAATTCACGAAGAGAGCTACGGGATGTGGTCCCCTCTTGGAAAAAAGAAATACAATAAGCCAATCAAAATTAAATGACTGAAATACACAGAAATGGCATCGCTCCCTTCAGATTTTTCACGCCATTCCCTCATCAACCTTCTCGGCCCTGCGGAACTCCGCATGTTTATCATGTCTCACGCCTGGATATCTCTCAGCTATTCTTAACGACGTCCGATGTATAATGTCGTGCTCATACAGTCCTCGGGCCCGACTCTTTCGGATTCCCTCGAAGGAAAACATCGTTGCGGAGAAACGATGTTTGGGGGATCCAAGGGGATATGTCCCCTTGGTCGCAGGACGTTTTATGGCGTCCGAGAAGGGGAGGCAGAGAGCCGTAAGCGAAACGAGGCGAGCGTTGGAAGGGGGAAAGCGCAGCTGTTCCCCCTCCAAAGAGACTCGGTAAGGCTAAATCTTCAAGGTCGCTTCTTCCATTGCTGTGTATTTAACTCACACCAACTGGTAGAGAATCAATAAAGTTAGTTGCCTAAGGGAGATTTCTTCGGCCGTGGGGAGCGGCCATAAAAGAAATCATCTGCCCAGATTGACAAACTCTGGGCAAAAGAAGACCGTTCAGCGACTCCTCTTATGAGATTGTGGAATGAGTTATCCGGCTTGCTGAAGGGACAGACAGAGATGCAGACCGCGCAGTCTGTTCCGGCTTTTCTCCAGAATGTGTAGCATTCCTCCCGATCGAGCACCCATTTCAGCACACCATTTTCCTCTGATTTATTCCCAAAGGGTATTGCCTGAGCCGGACAGTTCCGAGCGCACTTCTGGCATTTCCGGCAAAACTCCTGGATTCCCAGACTTCTCGAAACATCAGGCACCAGAGGAAGGTCTGTGGTGACGAGCCCCAACCTTACTCTGGGCCCGTATTTTCCTGTGATGAGGATTCCCAGCCTTCCCAACTCGCCCAGGCCTCCCTTCCAGGCAAGCGGTGGAAGCACGAGCTGGTAGTTGCTCCCAGCGATATGGGCTCTGGCTGGAAATCCCAGGCGGCGGATGAAGCTCGCGACCATTATGGATATTTTTGCAGCCTCAACATATTTCCGCCCGGTCTCGACAATGACAGGGGCTCTTGGTGCCGAGGCGATCATTCCAATATCCATCTCCAGAGCGAAAGAGATGGCATATTTATGGTTCACGGTAATTTTCTGGCCATAAGGCTCAGGTCCCCTCCCCACATGAGAGTAGACATATGCCTGGTCCAAGTGACACACTCCGCAGATATCTCCTCCCAGGTATTGGATGATATTTTTAATCCTACGAGTGTTCTCAGCAGCAGAAGACTGAGTCATTCTCTCAAATACTTCACCCTGAACCTGAGTCAGTTGATGTTCGAGAAAATCGAATTCGACTGTTGCCAGGGAAAAAAGTTCCGGATTTTTGTCAAAATGAGAAGAGGCGAGGATATCAGGAATTTTTCTTATCTCATCATCTGTCTTCTTGTATTCCGGTCTTCGTTCATAATAATCCTTAAAATCTCCCGTTCCCTCCGCAAGGTCAAAACGGGCAAAGATGACATCTCTCTCATCAATCTTCTCCTGCTTTCCCACAATCTCGATAGAGCGTTTTTTTAAAGATGGGACAAGAAGAAGAATGAGAACAAAGATAAAGAGGATAAAGACTGCCCCGAACATCCAGTTTTGAAGGGGTGCTTTAACCAGACGGAAAATGAAATTCACAAAAGTCAGTCCTACAAGAAATGTGGCGCTCCTCCAGAAAGCCCTCTTTTCCCTTTCGACAAGGTTGTAAAGGGAGAACACAAGGAAAAAGAAAATCAGGAGGAGGAAAGAGAATTCACCCAGAACAATCCATACATTCATTGTCGAATAAACACCGTCAGATTAGTAAACTCAACCCCCCTTGTCAATCCAAACAATATCTCTTCTCGCCATGGCCATTCTACTTGCATATAATAGAAAACATGAAAAAGGCCAGAGTTTCAATCGTCAAACAGACGGATTATAATCCCACAGAAATCCATGAAGGCCTGAAAAAAAGTTTCTCTTACTTTGGTGGATTGGAGAATCTCATCCGGCCCAGGAGTCAGGTGTTTGTCAAAATCAACCACCTCTCCCCTCCCTCTCCTCCAGAGAAAGCCATTGTCACGCATCCAATCTTTACCAAAGAAGTACTCCTCTTTCTGCAACAACTCGATGTGACTATCACGGTCGGGGATGACATCCAATCCAAAGGAGAAGATGGCTTCCTCATCTCTGGTTATCGCCAAATTTGTGATGAATTGGGAGTCCGTCTCCTCAACCTGAAAGAAGAAGGATTTAAAGAAGTCAGCTGTCGTGGTGAACTCCTGAAGAAAGTCTTCATTTCACCTCTAGCTCTTGAGGCGGATTTCATCCTGAACCTCCCCAAACTGAAGACCCACTCATTTACAGTCTTCACCGGAGCAGTGAAGAACATGTTTGGCGTCATTCCACATGGTTTCCGTCACCGCTATCATAGACAATTTATCAGGAATGATGTCTTCAGCCAGATGCTCGTGGATATCTATTCCTGTGTGCCCCCTCATCTAACAGTTATGGACGGTATTATCGCCATGGAAGGGGAAGGTCCTTCGACAGGAAATTCCAAAATGGTGGGTGTGATCATCGCTTCAGAAGATACTGTCGCCGTGGATGCAGTCGCATCAAAGATCACGGGTTTCAATCCAATGAATATCTACACCACTCAGGATGCTCATGAAAGAGGCCTCGGGATAGGCCGAATCGAGGATATTGAGATTGTGGGTGAAAACATCCAAGATGTCGAGGTCAAAGACTTCAAGCATTCCGCCGTCGCTATCGGCCTTTTCAGGAGAAAGCTCCCATCATTCCTCTATGCATATATTCAAAACCAGTTGACACTTATCCCTGAAATAATCATAAAAAAATGCACTGCATGTCTGGAGTGTGTGAACATCTGCCCCCGTGGAGCCGCAAAACTCGAGGAGGATGTTGCCCGGATAGACAAAAACCTTTGTATCCACTGCATGTGTTGTCATGAGGTCTGCCGCTTTCAGGCTATAAAGCTTAGACACAAACCCATAGGAAATGTCATAAGAGGGTTGTCATTTCTCCACAAGACGATCGTGTCGTTGTTTTCCTGAGCGAAGTGGCTCTCTATTTGGCTGGCCGAGAAAAAAGGTTCAAGAAAGCCACAAAAAGAGCTGCGCCGATAACCGCCCAGATAACTGGAAAGTGCTGGTTCCCAAATTTTATGTAAATGAAAAGCGGAAGGTCCAAAGATTGAGCGATTAGAGTCCCGATCAGGGCACCGATAAATCCAAGAATAATGGAAGTTATGCACCCGAGCTTTCTTCTCCCTGCCAGGTTGGCTCCAACAGCCCCTGCGACAGCCGCAATCAGCAGCATAAAAAGAATGGATAAAATATTCATTTTCAAACCGTCCTTCAAATCATCCACGAATTAAACCCCTATGTCAAATAGCTCAAATAGGGGTCGCATCTCAACATTCGACATTTCATTCCATTTATTGGAATTTTAATCGATAGGCCTTTTTATATGATTAACAGAAGAAAAAATCTTAAGATAAAATGTCGAATGTTGAGATGCGACCCCAATAAAATTGGCAATAAAAAAAGGTGTAATTCCTCAGCGGTTGTGATAGAGTTAATCCCTCCCAGTGGAGGGAAGAAAAATGGATTTTTACCATTATTATAAGTCCAGAAAAGGGGAAATGGTCAATCTCTTGAAAGAAATTGTCCATCGAGAATCTCCATCCGGAGATAAAAAATCTGTGGATGCCTGCTCTGCCTTTGTTGTCGAAGAATTTAAAAAAACGGGTGCCAGAATAGAACGTTTTCCCCAGAAAGGAATCGGAACCATTCATGTGGCCCAATATCCCTCACCGACGCCTAAATCCTTCACCGAACAGATCTTGATCCTCACACACATCGATACAGTTTGGCCTGTCGGGAAAATCCACAAAATGCCTTTTTACGTCTCCGAAGACAAGGTGTTCGGGCCGGGTGTCCTGGATATGAAAGCCAGCATTGTCATGACTCTCTTTGCTTTGAAAGCTCTGAATGAGCTGAATACTCTGCCAAAAAAGAAAATCGCGATCTTCATCAACTCAGCCGAAGAAATCGGGAGTGATGCTTCATACGAAGTCATCCGGAACCTGTGCAAAAAATCATCGTACGTCCTCTGTCTGGAGCCTTCTCTTCCTGGAGGGGCTTTAAAAACCCAGAGAAAAGGACGGCTTGTGATTCGCCTAGAAACCAAAGGCAGAGCCGCTCATGCCGGAAACCCGAATCAAGGCACGAACGCCATAGAGGAGCTCATGCACCAACTGCGCCGCGTCAAAGAGTTCGAAAAGGAAGAGACGACAGTCAATATAGGTTTGATTGAAGGAGGAGAAAAGCCCAACATAGTCGCTGACAACGCACAGGCAGTCCTGGATGTCAGGTTCTGGAAAAACGAACAGAAAGAAAAATTCACCGCATCACTCAAGAAGTTAAAACCCGTGCTCAAAGGGGCACGGGTGAAATTCACGATTGAAAGCTCGACTCCTCCCATGGAAAAAACAGAGGCTTCCGCTGAGTTGTTCTCCCAGATCAAAGAAATCGCATCCTCCTTGAATATGAAGTTGTCAGCGGGTAAAACAGGAGGAGGATCTGATGCCTCCATAGCGTCAGGAATGGGAATCCCGACTCTGGATGGCTTGGGACCTGATGGAGACGGAATTCACGCTGAAAACGAGCACCTTCGTCTTTCATCCCTCATCGAGAGAACCGCTTTGCTGACAGAAATATTGATTCAGCTTTGATTGACTGATTTCCTAAATTCTGCTAATTTAAATTGTTGACTTTCATCTGAAATCACTGAAGCATACTTTCGTTGTTCACTTTGTTAGTTTTTAATAATACTCAAGACTCATTCTTTGAGTGGGGCCCTCTCTCCTCAAAGACAGAGTCTAAATATTTTATATCTAAAGGAGGATTCATATGATAAAAAAATACTACCTTCTTTCTCCCGGTCCAACACCTGTTCCTGAAGACGTGCTGGCTTCTGCCGCGGAACCCATTATCCATCACCGAACTCCAGAATTTTCTGGGATCTTCATGGAAGTCTCCGAAGGCTTGAAGTATGTCTTCGGAACAAAAGAGGACGTTTTCGTTTTGACATCATCCGGTTCCGGAGCCATGGAAACAGCTGTCATCAACACCTTGAATCCAGGCGATAAAGTGATTACGCTGAGTGGAGGAAAATTCGGCGAGAGGTGGGGAAAAATCTGCCGGGCCTACGGTGTTGAAGTCAGGGAAATCGAGCTCGAATGGGGAGAACTTTTCAGCAAAGAGCAGCTTGTCGAGGAATTGAAAGCCAATCCGGAAACAAAAGCTGTGTTCGCCACGCTGTCTGAAACTTCTTCGGGTACAGTGTATGATATTCAGGGCTACGGAGAAGTCATGGCAAAAACAGACGCTATCCTGGTCGTCGACGGGATCTCTGGGCTGGGTGCCACCCCCTGCCCGATGGACGAATGGAAAGTAGACATCATGGTGGCCGGCTCTCAAAAATCATTCATGATCCCACCGGGTCTGGCATATCTAGCTTTCAGTCCCAAGGCATGGAATCTGGTGGAAAACTCCACTCTGCCCAAATTCTATTTTGACGCCAAAGCCTACAAAAAAAACCTCGAAAAAAAGACGACTCCATGGACACCGGCGGTTTCCCTCATTATCCAGCAGAAAAAATCTCTAGACCTCATCAAGTCTGTCGGCCTGGAGAAGCTTTTCGAACATCACCGCATTCTCGGAGACGCCACTCGAGCCGGCGTCAAAGCTCTCGGATTAGAGCTTCTGTCTAAAAACCCCGGTAACATCCTCACGGCCGTTAAAATCCCGGCTGGGATTGATGGTGTCCAGCTTGTTAAAACCATGCAGGGTAAATACATGGCCTACATCGCCGGAGGCCAGGATCCCTACAAAGGAAAGATATTCAGGATTGCCCATCTGGGATACATGGGAGGATTCGACATCATCACCGCCCTCTCTGCCCTGGAGATGACGCTCTCCGAGCTTGGTTTTGATTTCGAGAGCGGGAGTTCTCTAAAGGCAGCAGAAAACATTTTAAAGGAGAATTGGGAATGAAAAAGATACTCGTGGCTGACGCCTTAAGTCCGGATGCACTTGACGAGTTAAATTCCATTCCAGAGTTTGATGTCACCGAGAAAACAGGAATGGATGAGGACGAACTGGTCATGACAATTCCTGATTTCCATGCAACAGTTGTCCGAGGCGCAACAAAAGTGACCGGTAAAGCCATCGATGCAGCCTCTAACCTGGAGCTTATCGTCAGAGCCGGAATCGGCCTGGATAATATCGACCAGGAAGCCGCAAAGGCAAAAGGAATTCAGGTGGCCAATACTCCAGCTGCCACATCGATCTCAGTCGCAGAGCACACATTCGGCTTGATGCTCGCGGCTGTCCGAAATCATGGGAAAGCCAACCTCTCGATGAAGGAACACAAGTGGGAAAAAAAGTTATTTTCCGGTACAGAACTCTATGGGAAAACGCTGGGAGTCATAGGTTTCGGAAGAATTGGCCAGGAGATCGCCAAGCGGGCTCTTGCTTTCGGGATGAAAGTCATCGCTTTTGACATCATTGAAGTCCAAACAGACTTGGATGCGAAACAGATTCCCTTGGAGGAACTTCTCTCTCAGGCGGATATCATCACCCTCCATCTGCCTTTGACGGATAAGACCAAACACATGATCAGTGAAAAGCAATTCGAAATGATGAAGGAGGGAGTCATTCTCATCAATGCTTCCAGAGGGGGAACAGTGGATGAAAAAGCCCTCTTGCACTCTCTCGATTCGGGCAAAGTCCGAGCTGCAGCCTTAGACGTCTTCGAGAAGGAGCCGCCGGTTGAATTCTCACTCGTCGATCATCCTAATGTGATCGCGACTCCCCATATCGGTGCGGCTGCAAAAGAGGGACAAAAAAGAGCAGGAATGGAGGTTGTCTCGATCTTGAAAGAAAGACTGACCTAAAAACACATACAAGTTTTAGATTGTCTTTGGAGGAGAAATGGCAGAAATACAACCTTTTAAAGGAATAAGATACAACACTCAGAAAATCAAAATGGAAGAAGTCATCACTGAGCCTTACGACCGCATTCCACCTTTCTTGCAGGAAGAATACTACAAAAGAAATCCTCACAATGTCGTGAGGATAATCCTGGGAAAAGATGACGATCCTGAACATCCAGAAAAGGATAAATACAAGAGAGCGAAAATTTACCTAGATCAATGGGAAAAAGAGGGAATCCTTATTCGCGAAGACCAAGAAGCCCTCTATCTGTATGAGCAAGAATTCCAGGTGAAAAACGAGAAAAAAAAGCGGATGGGGCTTGTCACGAGAGTTAAGCTGGAAGAATTCTCATCGAGAAAAGTCCTTCCTCACGAAAAAACCTTTCCCAAACACAAAGTCGACAGGTTGAACCTATTGAAGGCGACGAACACGAACACAGGTCAGATCTTCCTTCTCTATAATGATGACACTGACAGCGTTTCTGAGGCAATAAAAGGAGCGCTGACAAAGGCCGAGAAGGGAGCTGATGTGAGAGACGAAGACAACTTTCATCATCTCCTGTGGATCATAAAGGATAAGGATGACATTCAGAGAATTCAGGAAGCCATGGCTGACAAAGTGTTAATCATAGCGGATGGGCATCACCGGTATGAGACATCTCTCAACTACCAAAAATTAAAAACAGAAGAACTTGGTGATATAAAAGGGACTGAGTCCTTTAACTACATCATGATGACCCTATTCAGGCTGGATGACCCGGGAATGATCATCCTTCCCACATACAGATTAGTCAAAGGCCTGGACAAACTGACTGGCCAAGGATTCCATGAACTTCTCAGCTCAAACTTCGAAATCTCTGAAATAGACTGGCTGGACACTTCTGGCCCAGCTGTGATTGAACAAGTGCAAGAAAAAATCCTCAGCGGAACCTATACCTTTGGAGCTTTTATTCCTCATCTCAATAAGGCTTTCATCCTCAGTCTCAAATCTGAAGATATCCTGCACAGGGAAATATCCGACGAAAAATCCAATGAATGGAAACGTCTGGATGTGGCCATTCTTCNNCCTTTCTCTCTGGAAAACAACGTGAGCTACATAAGGAACCTTGAGCAGGGGATTGAAAAAATCATCAAAGGGGAATTTCAGATGATGTTCCTCCTTAAGCCAGTTTCCCTTGTTCAAATCAGAGAAGTGGTTGAGAACGGAGAACTCATGCCCCAGAAATCCACTGATTTCTTCCCCAAACTCAAGTCTGGTTTAGTCATGAATCCTTTGGATGAATAATGACGCATAGAGGCAGATAAATGGTCTATCTTGATAACAACGCGACGACTCCTATTGATCCTACAGTTGCGGAAAAAATGTCTCAATTTCTCAAGGAGCACTTCGGAAATCCCTCCTCTCTCTACCCTATCGCCAGGGAAGTTAAGGAGATGATTACAGAAGCGCGGGAAATTGTAGCCAAAGCTATAGGCGCAAGCCGGACTGAAATCGTCTTCACAGGGTCAGGAACTGAATCCGATAATTTCGCTATCCGGGGAGTTCTCGATGCTTTACCCGAGAAGAACGAATTCATCACCTCTACTATCGAGCATCCAGCAATCCTCCAAACAGCCAACTATCTTGAAAAAAAGGGGATTAAAGTCACCTATGTCCCAGTGGATAAATTCGGGACCGTGGATGTCAACTTCTTAAAAAATGCCATCACTCCTCATACGGCGCTCATCTCCATCATGTTGGCCAATAACGAAATTGGGACGATTCAGCCTATAGAAGAAATCAGTCAAATTGCCAAAGAGAAGGGGATTCTGCTTCATACCGACGCTGTTCAGGCTTTCAGTAAAATGGAAGTGAATGTCAACAAGCTGGGCGTGGACCTTCTCTCGATGTCGGCTCATAAAATAAACGGCCCCAAAGGAGTGGGCGCGCTCTACATTCGGAAAGGAACGAACATCTGGCCTCTGATTTACGGCGGACACCAGGAACGAGAGATGAGAGCCGGGACAGAAAACACAGCCGGGATCATCGGAATGGGAGAGGCTGTTCGGATTATTAAAGAGAGTGGAGACAAAGACATAAAACGAATTGAAAAATTGGCAGAGAAGTTAAAAAGAGGAATCGAGGACAACATCCCCAAGGTAAAATTCAACGGTCATGAAAAGAAGAGAATAAAAGCCACTCTGAATTTTGCCTTTTTCGGTCTCGAAGCCGAAGCTATCCTCTTGGCTTTAGCCACAAAAGGAATCTATGTCTCGACGGGTTCAGCTTGCAGTGAAGGCTCGGAGGATGTGTCTCATGTCCTGGATGCGATCGGGCTTAAACCAGAAGTCGCGCGCTCCTGCATCCGATTTTCATTAGGACGGTTCAACACAGAAGAAGATATTGACCTTGTCCTGAATGAACTTCCAGATATTGTGAAAAAGCTCCGGGAGATCTCAGCGCTCGACATCGACGAAGACGACTAGAAATAAAAAGAAAGAAATAAAGAAAGAAACCGAGCCAGCCCTTATTCCCCCATTTTCATTTTTTCCACTTACGCCTTATTCTAAAAAGAATAATCGATTTTCAGGGCTTTTTTTGACTCTGGAGCTGAGCAAGATAGATACGTCTCACATCCAGAAGGAATATCTGGTAACCTTTTGTTTCAAAATCTGGGTAGGTCCAGCTCAACATCCGGACATCATCCTTGCCGAATAATAACTCCAGGTGGGCATAAATACCGTACTGGAGAGGAATCCGATGGGCAAAGTCCTTGGCAGTGGCCATGATTAAAGCCGATGCAGTCATGTAGCCAGGATCGAGGTTGACTATTCTCTTCCCGGCTTTCAATTCTTCCTTGATCTCTTCTTCAAGTGCATTCGTTCGGATCTTGATCTCACCAAGGTTCTCGGGGAATATGAGGTTGTCGAAACTCACGAATTTCCGTTTTAAATTCTGGCCCATCTGCTCTTCATAATAATCCGTGAAATCAAACGTGAATAAAGGGCTGGCCAAATCCATAGGGCCATAGAGTTCAACAAGACGTTCTTCTGCTTTCTTAAAAAAATTCTCCTCAAGGGCAATAATCCCGCAGATGAGCTTGACTGGTGAAAAAGGCTTTGGCTCGGTCATGATCCTGTCTCTTCAGTGTATTCACCTCTATTGTTTTTATCAAGCTGTTAAGAGATAAATCTATCTCTTTTAATTGACTTTGGCATCTTCCAATGATAAAAACTAACTGGCAGGACCAAAAAAAATCAGCACGAGGAAAAATATAAAGATCAGCTGAAAATCGCTTTTTGCCGATAATCCTTATTTCATTCCTGATTATAAGAATGAGATAGGCTAAAAATACAATTGTCAGAAGGGAGGTAAAAATGAAAAGAATTTTGGTATTTTGTCTGGTATTTTTCTTTCTTTTTATCTCTGTCAAGGGAATGTTCGCTCAACCTGTAGAGGGTATAAAATTTGAATTCTCTACTTCATTTTCAATGATGAATGTTAAGAATGAAGAGGGCATTGAAACAGGAAAAGTATTCAACATACCTCTGCGAATTGGTCTTTTTGTTTTTGAAGGTTTAGAATTTGAACCCGAATTGTTATTAACAATAACAGAAGACAGTGATCGCACAGGCGTTCTCTTTTTAGGAAATCTTGTGTACAATTTCAAGGCTTCTAAAAAAGTGAATATTTTTATTCTCGGCGGTTTCGGCTTAGGAAACTTAGCTCAAAGCTTTTCGCGCGCATTTAATTACAGTCAGAACATAGTCGCAAAAAATTTCGGAGGAGGCATAAAATACGTTATTGGCAATTTTGCTGGAATCCGGTTCGAGTATAGATTCGCAAGTTATTCCGAGTTCGGTAATCATCTCCGAACAGACCATAACATCTACTTAGGAATGTCCATTTTCCATTAAACAGCCGCACGCACAATACCAGCGTTAAACTCTTGAGAGTCTTTCTTGGTGTGAAATCCTTATCCATGAAGAAACTGCAGAACAACAGGAGGAAATTCAATCAATGAATCAATTTCTTGACTGCA
>JABAOF010003963.1_pt1 | contig 26513 bp, 23 predicted proteins | sample 7062171 | NCBI WGS metagenome assembly JABAOF01 (sample SAMN14538628, study PRJNA623070) | marine sediment metagenome | biome: marine biome [ENVO:00000428]; feature: marine pelagic biome [ENVO:01000023]; material: deep marine sediment [ENVO:00002113] | place: India: Gulf of Khambhat ...
CCGTTACGTATTCCTGGTGGATTTTAACGGTTCAGACCGCGATGAAAGAATTAATAAAACACTGGAAGCGGTTGAGAAAAAAGCCGTCATGTATAAACTCCTGGGCTGCTACAACGAGGTGAAATAATTTTCCATTCGTGGAGTCGGTTCTTCCACCTATTTCTTTTTCAGGATTTCACCTAACTTTATTGATAAGGTACTCACGCCAAAAGGCTTTTGGATAAAACCATCGTAATCTTTTTCCATTATCTTTTGCTCCCCCCCGTTCATGCTGTATCCGCTTGATAGGAGAATTTTTATATCCGGGTTAATTTCTTTTAACATGTCGTATGTTTCTTTACCAGCCATCCCGGGCATGATAATGTCCAGGATGACTAAGTCGATTTCGTCTTTGTTTTCTTTTAATTTTTTTATGGCTTCTTTCCCGCTTTTTGCCACCAAAACCTTAAATCCCATTCGTTGAAGCATTTGTTTACCAACATCGGCAACGTGAGCTTCATCATCTACAAGAAGAATCGTCCCTGTGCCGGTTAACAGTTTTTTAGACCCGCGTTTATCCGGCCGGACTTTCTTTTTAGAAGCCGACAGGTAAATGGTAAACGTAGCCCCCTTACCTTTTTCGCTGTGGACAGTTATGATACCATTATGGCTTTTAATAATACTATAGACTGAGGCAAGACCGAGACCCGTTCCTCTTCCCATCTCTTTAGTGGTAAAAAACGGGTCGAATAGCCGTTGCTGGATCGTCTCATCCATACCGATCCCGGTATCGGTAACAGATATCTTCACATAATCACCGGGTTCGATATTATACGACTTCCCGAAGTGCCGGTCAAGAATGATATTTTCTGTCTCAAGATATAACGTGCCGCCGCCGGGCATGGCCTGCCAGGCATTGATATAAAGATTGAGAAGTACCTGTTCAATCTGTCCCTGGTCTACCTCTACGGGCCAAATCTTTTTTTGAAGTTTAGGATGAATTTTTATCTCTTTCTTAGTTCGACCAAACATAGCAGAGGTTTGTTTTATGATTTTATTCAAGTCCGTTGGTTTGACTTCATATTTACCGCCTTTAGCAATACCCAGTAACTGTTTTGTCAGTTCTGCACCGCTCTTTACGTACTCTTCAGTACGTTTAATCATCTGGTAATTCGGGTGAGTGGGGGGAAGGTCCAGCAGCAGCAGTGATAGATTGCCCTGGATGCCCATAAGCAAATTATTAAAGTCATGAGCAACGCCCCCGGCTAACGTGCCTATACTTTCCATCTTCTGGGCAAGCTGGAATTGTTCTTCGAGTTTTTTTTGTTCTGTGATGTCCCTGAGAAAATTAAGAGAAGCCGGCCGCCTTTCCCATTTAATAAGCACAACATTGATGCTTACATATAATTCTTTACCCGCTTTAGTTATAATTCTAAAGGTATAATTATTACAAACGTCTTCCCCTTTTAGTCTTCTTGTATGCCGGTCCAGGACCATATCCCTGTCTCCGGGGTGAATTAGATTGACAAAGGGAATTTTTGCCAGTTCATCGGCAGAAAAGCCTGAAATCTGCAACATCGTTGGATTTGGAAACTTAATTACGCCATCCTGGGCAATAAAAATAGCGTCATTGGCATTATCGACTAAAAGCCGGTATTTTTCCTCTGACTCCCGCAGCGCCTCCTCTACCTGTTTGCGCTCAGTGATTTCGATATTAAGTTCTATATTCGCTTTTCTCAATTCGCCGGTACGTTCTTCTACCATGGCTTCAAGGTGGTCCTGGTGTCTTTTTAATGCTTCTTCGGCTTTTTTTCTTTCTAATATTTCAGATTCAAGTATTTTATTCATGGTTTCGGCTTTTTGTTTAGCCTTGGATAAATAGTCAACCAGGCTTTTGTTTTCAAATCCAAGCATCAGGGAAGTCCCCCCCATTTTGTGAATGCGCAGAGCAGTAACAATCATCAAGATTAGAAACAGCAGGGTCATTATTCCCATGGCCGCATGGATATTATCGGCAATAGTAAAGAATTTTATAATAATAGGGATTAATGCCGGGAGAGTATAGGCAAAAAAAGCCATTTTCAGGGCTGAAAATGCTGCTGTTGCACCGGCAACCATTCCACCCAGGATGAATGCCGGGAAAATCTGGTGGGCAATCACGTTCTCAGGAAACAGGAAAATACCGCCAGCCCCCCAGGCAATACCGGAGATACCTATGCCTATGATAAACGAATTGCCCCAGCGGCGGGCGTTACCGGGAGTTAAGGAAACACGCCGGTACCTGTAGAAATGCAAAGCCCTGGTCAAGGTTATCAATAATATTAGTGAAAACCACATCAATAAAACGGAATGCGAGATGACTCTCCATTGAATAAAAATTAGGATGGATGCATTCACTAAGGTGGCAATCAAACCGACAGGTTCGTGCACATAAAGTTGCCGGACCTGCTCGGTATAGAGTCGCTCTCTTTCGCTTTCGTCGCCTTGCATTTTATCTTTTACTTCAATAACCCAACTTTGATTCTATTTTCCTTTTCCGGCCCTTTCCCGGCGTGTCTCCTTTTTTATACTTATATTTTGATTGGCATTACTTTTTTTTCTTCTTCTTCCCCGGTTTTATTGGATAAATTGACATGGAGTGAATATTTCCCTTTAGACAGGGTGGTAGGAATTTCAATGACATATTTTTTGCTTACCTTCAAGAATTCTTCTACTTCTTTTTCAACGATAGAAAGGGGATAATCCTGTTCATGCTCCCAGATTTTATTCTTTGCATCATCGAGAATTTTCAAATTTAAAGACAATGTCGCTTCCATTTTGTCTTCTACTTTAGAAAACCAGATGTTTTCATAAGGGACCTCGATGCGGATCAATAATTCAACGTTGTCACCTTTTTTGTCACCTTCTTTTAAGCGGATGTCGTATTTAAACGGTTTACGTTTTGAAGCTGGTTCTAAATAGTAGGTTTTTGCTTCTTGAATTAAAGAGAATACAGGGGCGCCCATTTCTAATTCGAAGTTGCCTGAACCGAATCCATCGACAACAGTGTCCGAACCGAATCGGTTGACAAAATAAACCTGTACATTCTGGTATTTTTCCATAATAACAGAATAAATCCAGATTTCCTGGATCCTGAACCCTCCGCGTATGAATCTCCTGGACCGGAGCACGTCGCTGGGTGGGCCAAAGAGAACATAGATCATACCTCTATCGTCTAAGTCTCCTGCCGGGCCTTTGCCAAAAATTCTTTTCGCTGCATCTATACGGGCTAAATAGGTGTTTTTAAATTCATTTTCTTCGGTTTCGGGGGTCGGGTCTCTTCGCTTCCAGAAATCTTCTATAAACTTGCTTCTTTCCTCATAAGCAGGAAGGTTGATAAACTGTTTGTACTCTTCAGATGTCATGATGTATTTTGTGATGGATATGAATTCACTGCTGTCAGGGTCTAACTTTTTTTCTAAGCGATGGGCTTGACAGGAATCAAAAAAACACAAAACCAGACTCATCAAAAAAACTGTCAATAAAATCGATTTAATCATAATAGGAGTATATTAGAGGAAATAGTAAAGAAAGTCAATAGAGCACCCACACAATTCAACGGCAATTTTAATGAATTATCTCAAAAGGCAGATAGGTAGAGGATAGGTAGGGGCGAATCTTGTATTCGCCCGTTTTAGTTATTTTAATAAATCTGAAAATCATTTTGGGGTGAACACAAGGTTCACCCCTACCCATGCGGCTTTACGGAAAAAAAGAAGAATCTGACGGTGAATTGTGGACACCGGGGTATTTTTTTTAAGGGCAAATTTTTTTTAAGAATTAAATCTATAAAAATAGGTGAGAATGGTGTAGAATATGTTATAATAAAAATGTTAGGAGTATGATATGCAGGCAATAAGAGAAATAAGAAAGGTGGATTCGGAAACGATAACCATAAACGTTCCTGAAGAGTTCATCGGCAAATATGTGGAAATAGTCATATTGCCTTACGATGAACCGGAAGACGAAGCTGAACACAAATGATTGAATAGGAAGGGGGCATGGAACACCAGGTATTTATTTCCTACGCTACTGATAAAGGCGATTCTACCGGATCAAAAGAGCGTCAGGCTGCGGATATGATTTGCTCCAGGCTGGAATCAGAAGGAATTCGCTGTTGGATTGCTCCCCGTGATATTTTACCGGGAGATGATTGGCTGGATTCAATCATCGATGCTGTTGAAAAATCTGAAGTAGTGGTTTTGGTTTTTTCTGCAAATGCAAACCATTCTCAATGGGTTAAAGATGAGATCAAACTGGCCCTGGATAAAAATATTAAGATTATTCCCTTTCGAATCGATGATGTTTCTCCACAGGGGGGATTGAGAATCCTGAAAGTTCGCTGCCAATGGCTGGATGCCTATACGCCGCCGCTGGATAAACACATCGAACAGTTGGTAACGGTGGTATGCCAGTACCTGGGAATAGAACCGAAAAAAGCCACAAAAGGTAAAGAAGGTATTATAGTAAAAAAGCAACCTGAACCTGGTAAAGAAAAAATAAAAAAACCGGGGGAAATGCCTGAAGATGTAGAAGCCGTAAAATCAAAAGCCAAAAAAGTTTATAAAAATAAAAAGGGCTTTTGGGAAGCGGATTATGGAGATGGCATTATTATGGTCTACATCCCCCCGGGTGAGTTTACCATGGGTTCAAATGATTATGATGATGAAAAACCGCCCCATACTGTCTTCTTGGATGGTTACTGGATGGGAAAATATGCAGTTACATTTGATCAATATGATAAATTTTGTGGGGAAACCGATCAAGAGAAACCGGGCGATGAAGGCTGGGGAAGAGAAAAACGTCCGGTCATTTATGTATCCTGGCATGATGCCGCTGCTTATTGTGACTGGTTATCCGAGAAAATCGGTCTAAAATTCAAACTTCCAACGGAGGCGCAGTGGGAAAAAGCGGCACGGGGAACCGACAGCCGTACGTATCCCTGGGGGAATAGTCCTCCTAGTGGGGACAAAGTAAACTTTGCTGATAAACAAGCCTGGCTGAAAGAGAAGTTTGATTGGGCAGATAAAAACATTGATGATGGTTATGCCTACACTGCTCCGGTAGGCTCGTTTCCTAAAGGGGCATCCCCCTACGGACTTCTGGATATGGCGGGTAATGTCTGGGAATGGTGTAACGATTGGTATGCCGAAGATTATTATAAAAATTCACCTCGCAAAAACCCCCAGGGACCAGAAAGCGGTACCGGTCGCGTGATACGGGGCGGCAGCTGGCTCGTTGATGCAGCCTACATCCGCTGTGCCTATCGCTCCGACTACCACCCCTACGGACGCTACTACGTTATGGGCTTCCGCCTTTCCCAGGATAATCGTTAATTCTTTTCCTTTTTCCCTTTTACCCTTTTACCCTTTACGGCGCGCCAGCGCCTTTGGTCTATCCCGTTCGATGTCTATATATAGGAAAATATCTATAGAAAAATGGGGTACAAAATGTATAATTTGAAACCCTTTTATAAAGGAGGTTTTGGGGTCAAAAATTTTCTTGGTCCTTTTTTTGTTTTCTCTTTTTCCCTTTTCCAGAAAAAAAATTGTAATTATTTACGTGTATATATGAGAGTGGTTTACTATATATAGGAAATATCATGCAGCGTACAGTGATGATCAGGAAGAAATGGATGCCGACCATGCAGAAATCATAGCCGACCATGCAGAAATGGATGTCGACCATGCAGAAATCATAGTCGACCGTGCAGAAATGGATGTCGACCATGCAGAAATCATTATCGACCGTGCAGAAATCATCATCGACCAGGCAGAAATGAATGCCGACCATGCAGAAATGAATGCCGACCAGGAAGAAATCATGGTCGACCAGGAAGAAATGGATGCCGACCACGCAGAAATCATCATCGACCATGCAGAAATGACTATTTACCTGGTAAGTCACGGTTTTATTACGGTAAAGAATCGTTTCTGTTAGAGCAGTTGCCAATTTGTAAAAGTAAATATAGAAAAAAATAAAGAAAAGATCGAATTAATTGAATGAAGAAACCATTTCAAATTAGATGACAACGAAATCAGAACGTGCGGTCCGAGATCCCGGGTTTGGGTCTTGATTTATTTTTTATTTACTCCACGACAACACGAGGAAAAAAGTGATAGGCAAGAAATCCTACTCTCGCCGGGTGGGAAAGGGACAAACCAATTTTATTTTACCAAAGCCAATATTGCCTGCTCTTTTTTTACCGTAGGAAAATCTTCCAGGAATGTATCGATAGAATCTCCAGCTTCCAAATAATCTATCATATTTTGAATTGGCACTCTTGTCCCCCTAAACACGGGAACACCGCCCAAAATATCTTTTGAGCAATGCATAAATTCGTTATTCTTTTTAGTTTCCATATTACAAAAATATCATAAATTGCAGTGATTTTCAATCTTTTTTTACTGGTACTCTCATTTTTCCCTTATCCGCGAAGGTAACAGTTAAACTCCAGCCACAAGCCACCCGCGCGAAGAGAAAATTCATCTGCATGAGGAAAAAATTCACTTGCATGAAGACCTCGTGCATCTGTATGAAGAAAAAAGTGGAAGGCAAGAAATTGGATTAAATCACAATCCGCGGGATAAGAGGATTAATCCGGGCCACTACTTCATAATTAATCGTGCCCGACAGTTCCGCCAAATGATCCGCAGTGATCTTTTCACGGCCTTCCTCACCAATCAACACCACCCGGTCCCCGGGCTGGACAGGATTGGTCCTGATATGAGTAACCTCTGCCATTATCATATTCATACAAACACGACCCCGCACCGGCGCCTTAACACCATTGACTATAATAACAGATGAATTGGAAAGCTTCCGGTCATATCCATCATAATATCCCACCGGCACTACAAGGATTTTGGAGCGGTCAAACGTCCTGTAGGTCAATCCATAACCAATAGGTTCGTCTTTTTCAAGGGTTTTTACCTGGGCTGCTTTGGCATACCAACTGAGCACGGGTTTTAATTCAATTGGCATTCTCTTTTTTTCAATATACGAGACATATGTGGGCTTCGACGGCCAAAAACCATAAGCAGATATCCCTATGCGTACAATATCAAAATACGTTTTGGGAAAAAGCAGCGTCGAGGCCGAACAGGAAAAATGCTTTAACAGGTTTTGGTGGTTTATTTTTTCCAGGAGATCGTTAAAAAGCCCCAGTTGATATTGGGCATAGGAGTGGTCCGTGGTATCTTCAATATTGGCAAAGTGAGAATATATCCCAACCATTTTAACATAATTCGAGCGGTTGCCCGTTGAACCATTGAGTATTTTAATTACATCAGCGGGCGGCATACCCAATCGCGTGGTGCCAGTCTCTACCTTTAAATGCACTTTCGCTGTTCTTTTAAGCCCTTTTGCCAGGGTTTTTACTTCCTTTAGATAATCAATGGAAGGGACTACCATTTCAAAACCGTTTAATATGATTTCTTGCAGTTGATCCCTGTCAGCCCAACCGATTACCAATATGTTTTTTTTACTGTCCACGGATTTAACCGTAAGCGCCTCCTCCACGGAATCCACTGCATAATAATCAATAAAAGGGAGTTCCTTTGAAATGGAAATTACTTCTTTTAACCCATGCCCATAAGCATTCGCTTTGACTACAAACATAATCTTGCAGTTGCTTAGTTTCCGAAATTCTTTCAAGTTATGAACCAGGTTCACTGCACTGATTTCAATATGCGTTTTCATCCCCCTATTTTACACTTTTTATCAAAAAAATGCCAGAGAAGAATAGAAGCCACGAAGGACACGAAGGAACACGAAGAGAAGAAGATGAGAAGAGAAGATGAAAATTACAAATTCCAAATCACAAAGCCCCTGTCTATTAAAAAGGCAGGGGCAGTCAATTCCAAATTCAAAATTACAAACCCTTCTTTGGAAACGGAGTGCAGTTTATCCCAATGGGGTAATATGTTGAAAAGCATGGCACAATGATTGACCGTGTATGAAAAGTTTTTGCGGGGGTCCAGGGGGCGGTTTTTACAAAAAGAGCCCCCTGGTGGCCGAGGGCTATGTTTTTTTTCTTATTGATTTATAACCGTGGTGTGATATATAATTAACGTTCTATTTTTGATCGTGTATAGGAGTAGTCGAGGTGCTGACATGAAAAAGAGGCACAAACGAAGCCTTGCTATTGGTGTTGGCCTGGGCGCTGCGGCGCTGGTGGTCCTCCTATACCTCAATAAGAACCCAATCGTCCGGTTTGCCTATCTTCATGGTTATTTTGACAGGGCCTTCAGCGATGCAAAGATGATGAGCGGGTACCAGCCAAAGGTCGTCAGTTTTGATTTCTCCTTCCAGGGCACAGCATTTTTTGATGACCTGGTGGAAGACGGTTCCCAAGTTGCCAGGAGGGGAAAGGCAATAAAACAAAAACAACAAAAAGCGAATGTTAATATCGAAGGGGAAAATTATCCTGTTGACCTGATGACCTTTAATAATTACTTTAAAGAAATTAAATTAAATAAGAGGAAAAGTGCGTTTACCATACGTTTCTCACCCTTAAACCTGATGAAAAATAAGATTCGACAATGGGACCTGTTTCAAATTAACCGGGTGGATTTTTTCCAGCAGGAATTGGTGGTTGACCTGGGCCGCCAGTTAAACCTGTACATTCCCAAAACCGAGTTTGTCAATGTTTATCGCAATTATGAGGATTATGGAGATTATACGTTTAAACAATCCTATGATGACATATTTATGGAACAAAATAATCTGCCGGGTTCAATTGTATTTATGCTGGATTCCCTTGAGTCCCGGGAAGGGGATAAGAGAATTGCCATTCGCTATTTATCCTCCGGTAAAAAATCCCGGAACCGCGGTATTGAAAAACACTTGAATCATTTCCTGGAACTGCTGAAGCGCCAGGACCCCAATCTACTGGTAAAATATTTTGACCTGGATTATATAGGCCGGTTCGAGGTGCTACGGCAGCTGCTGAACGCCGGTGCCGGCTTTGTATTGGAAGACAATATACGGTTTATATATAACCGGTTCAATGGTAAACTGTACCCGGTATTGGATGAGTCCAATATCTTCAATATGCAGGATCAAAGCAGACAAAAAAGCTTCGCACTGCTGCGAAAGCAAATCAAAAACAACCCGGTGGTCAAGCAAAAACGAGACGTATACCTTTCCCGGTTGGGAGATAGGTACCGGGATATTATTGCCAATTTCAAACAATTGTTTAAAAAATACAGCAGTGCATCCGATAATTTGCTTTACCAGATCAGGATTAAATTGGTGGCAGCGTATTTTCGCGCCAACGTATACAGCCAATTAAAACGATTGGGCAAAAAGCAAAAGGGACACCCAGAGTCCTATTCACCGGTGAGCCAACCCCGATTATACCTGGATGAAATGGTTCTATCTGCCCGGGCATTTATAGAAATGAATAAAAACCTGGACCTGGAGTTAAAGGGACAAAAAATCATTTTGAAGGCCGGGGAGTATACACTCAAAAAGACATTGATCGTCCCGATGGGATTTCTATTTGAAATCGCCGCCGGCACCACCCTTAAATTGGCACCGGGAGTTTCTGTTGTTTGTTACTGCCCGGTGATTATATCGGGAACTGCGGACAAACCTGTGATCATTAAATCTCTTGACCCGGGAAACCCCTTTGCTGTTTTTGCTGTCCAGGGAGACAGTACATATGACAAATGCCCGGTTACGTTTACCCACCTGGATTTTTCCGGGGCAAGCGGGGGAAGCGGGAAAAAGAGTGCATGGATCAAGGGTGTCAAGTATGACGGCGGAATGAATATTTATAATGCCGATGTTGAAATCAAGAACTCCTCATTTCATCAAAGTTCCGCAGATGCCGGTTTAGATGTTAAAGGGAGTATAATTCTATTGGAGAACAATGCGTTTTACTCCAATTTTTCCGATCAATTGGCCCTGGATTTTTGCCAAGGTATTGTTCGCAGCAATCGTTTCTCCGGGGGTGGTGGTGATCCCAATGGAGATGGTGCGGCAGTTAAAGGTTCGGAAATTTTTTTCCAATCCAATCGTTTTGAGAATCTCCAGGATAAAGGGATCAGTATTGCCATGGATTCTGAGGTTGTTCTTTACAACAACCAATTTGAATCCAACGGCACGGGTGCTGCGTCCCGGGACCAGGGGCAGGTGCTGCTGCTGGACAATGGTTTTTTCCATAACCAAACAGCCGTGTCAGCCTATCAAAAAGATGAAGAACGCGGCGGCGGCAGCGTCTATCTACTGACCAATACATTTGAAAATAACAGCCGCTTGTTTAAAATTGATAAATTTTCAACGTGTTTCTATTTGCAAAACCGCATGGATGGAAAAGAAGCTAATGCACTTCGCAGTTTAATTAGCAACGATAAGATCGATGATTTATTTACTGTTTTCTCGCAGATGCGGGCCAGGTACCGTTATAAAGAGAATCCCATTAAATCCCTGTATGTTGGCGAAACCCGGGCACAGATCGATGAGGCAAACAACGTGATTTTTGTGGCACTGCCCAAAGGGGCCCCGGTGATTCAGCCCATTCGGATTGTATCCACCCTGGCGGATACGGATTTCTATATTACACCCACAGCATACGGGGCGCGTAGTTCTGACAGCATCGCCGCCACTGCCAGGGAAGAGAAAATCACGGATAACCGGGATTACAATTTTAAAGAATATATCTTTCGAGGGCAATTGAGTGTCAGGCATGATTTCCAGGGTGATGAGTATGAGCTGGTGGTCAGTTCTGGTGCGCTTCCCATTGTTGAAATCGATACGTCCGATGGGGGAGATGTTCCTCGGAAAATTAGAAACGAACCCAAGATTTCCTGCCAGGTTCGTTTTGTCTGGTCTTCTGATCTTACAGGTGTCGGGTATCTCAACCGGTTTATAGATGCAAAAATTGAAGGCCGCGGGCAAAAATGGGAAAAATGGAAATACGGCATTACACTGGATGAACCCATTGTGCCGGAAGGAATGAAAAAATCCAGGCGCTGGGTGCTGGAAAGTTCGTATGTGGAAAAATCGTTAATGCGAAGTAAAATAGCCTTTGATCTATTCGACCAATTCCGTGACCCGAAGTCAATGAAACGAATCGCTCCTCGCAGCCAATTTGTCGAAGTTATTTTGAACGGTGACTATCATGGTGTGTACCTCTTAATGGAACATATCGACGGGAATTTTTTGCAATTGGCGGATTTTGATAAAAATGAACCTTACAATGCATTGTTATACCGGGCCAGGGATAAAAATGCTAATTTTACCCGTTACAACAGCCTGGAATCGCTTTACGAAAAAGATTATGAAGACTTTCCCGGGGGCCGTCAACCCCTGGACAAGGAATTGGACCCCATAAGAGGGTGGAGCAGCGGCTTTGAACAACGGTACCCCGATATAGACGAGTATGGTGAGCATTGGCAGCCCATAAAAGAATTTTCAAAATTTGCAGCCCGGTCCACAGATGTTGAATTTGAACAACGAATTCCTGAATTCCTGGACATTGAGCGGTATATCAATCTATGGGTTTTTATCCAATTAGTGGATGATTCCGATGGACTGTATCAAAACCGCTACATTGCCAGGGAGAAAGGAGAGGTTAAATTCTATTTTATCCCCTGGGATAAAGATGGCATATTGGGACGGGATCACAAGATGAACAAACGGCACCATGCCCTCTGGCTTCATACCCCTCTATTTAACCGCTGCATGAAACACCGCTGGTTCCGGGAGATTTTTAAAAATATCTGGCAGGATTTGCGGGGAAAAGGTGTTATATCTGAAGAAAAAATGTTAAAAATGATCGATGAGAATGCTGCTGTCCTGGAGGACGCACAAAAACGAAACTTTAAGCGGTGGCCCACGGACCCGCGCCGCAGTCCGTACCCGGATGCCAATACGTTTTACCAGGAGATTGACTACATGAAAGATTGGATACATAAACGTATCCGCTGGCTGGATGACCGAATCGTGACCATTCACAGTATCCCTGATTATATGGAGGCTCGTTAGCATGGCAGATTTAAAAATAAAATTAAATGTGAGCCCGGAAAAAAGAAAGTACATTGTCATACTGGCTCTTATCCTGGTGACCTGTTGGCTGCTCTATGATTTCGTCCTGGTAAAAGATGAGATATTTTACCGGATTGACGAATATTCTTTTAAAAATAAACAAGAAACGGAAATTAAAGAAAAAATAAAACAGGAAGTCAAAGCGTTTCAGTCAGCAAAAGAACCGATTAAACAGATTCGCGCGCTGATTCACATACTGGAGTGCAACTATTATCTCTTATATAACCGCGCCAGGAGAATGGAGCGTTATTACGATTTTGTTAAGTTTGTTTTGCATCCCTCCCAGCGGAGACAATTGAAAGATAAACAGAGCTATGTGAATGAAGCCAAGCGGCACTTAAAGCGGAAGCGAAATCTACCCATTAACTTTAGAAAATATGAAATCTCGCGGCCTGTATTCTCCGGACCTCCCGGCAGCGAAGCGGCAGAAGTTCTTGTCATCCGTACGTTGACAGAAGCTAACGGCGAAGATCAGGGCAAAGAGTTTTTTACTTATTATTTCCAAAAGTACAAAGATAATCGGTTTTACCTCTATTTCAAAAAAGAAAACCATTTGTTGAAGTTGAGACACCGGTTCCGGGAAGTTCTTGATGTCAAACCCGGTTCCCCGGTCTCCAATGCCCCAAAAGCCCAAAAGCAGAAATGAAAATGAAAACGTTGGAAACAACAGCAATCAATAGATTTGAGGATAGATACCGCCATGAATTGAAGTATTATATCGGTATTGTCAGTTTTGGAGATTACCAGGTTCTTTCAGGGGCATTCACCAGGGCCATGCAGGTGGACCCCCACAGCAATGAACAAAAGCAGTACTGGATACGCAGCTTATATTTTGACACCCCGGAGAATGATGATTACTATGAAAAGGTAAGCGGTATATTCAGGCGCAAGAAGATTCGCTTGAGGATTTACGATGTGGATCAACCCGATGCCAAAATTGAAATAAAAAATAGGGTCAGGAACCTTGTGTTTAAGGAGACTGCCATCCTGCCCAGGGAAGATGCCATGGAGTTAATCAACGGCAACAAAGAGGTATTATTAAAAAGCGATGACCCTACCTTGAATAACGTCTACTATTACATGTCCAAAGATTTGTACCGGCCTGTGGTTTTAGTGGATTACGAACGAGAAGCCTATGTGCTTCCCTCTGAGTATATACGCATTACCTTTGATAAAAATATCAGGGGCAGCGGCGTTGATTTTGACCTCTTTAGTCATGCTGTCCATATGACCCCGGCATTTGATGAAGAAACCATTGTGATGGAAGTTAAGTTTAAGGAATTTTTACCTGAATGGATCCGGAGTATTTTGAACATTTATATGGGTGAACCGCATCCCATTAGTAAGTATTGTTTTTCAAGAATTGGGCATTTTAGATAAGGAGTATAAGATGGACTTTCTCGATTATATCCAGAGAAGCAGCGGCCAGATGACGGTAACAACGGTTGTGGCCAATATGCTGGTCACACTCCTGGTGGCCTTATTTATTTACTGGGTCTATAAAAAAACCTATACTGGCGTGCTGTATTCCATGAATTTTAATCTGACAATTTTATTGACCTCAATGGTCACAGCCATGGTGATGATGGTAGTAGGAACCAACCTGGCGTTATCCCTGGGAATGGTGGGGGCGTTATCCATCATTCGTTTCCGTTCCGCCATCAAAGACCCCAGGGACATCGGGTTCCTGTTTTGGGGCATCGCTGCCGGTCTGTCTGCAGGAACCGGTTCCTACATGATTGCCGCTGTCGGATCGCTGATTATCGCTCTGCTGCTCTTTATCTTCAAGCAGAGAGAATACGAAGCCTATCCCTACCTGCTGGTAGTCAGGGGAGCTAAAATCGATGCCGAACGGTTAAGGCAAATCGTGTTATCCAATACCGAAAACTCCCATTTGAGAATGCGAAATACCAGCCAGGCAGGCATTGAGGTCATTTATGAAATAAAGTTTGTAGATGAGCGCAGGGAAAAACAGGAAGACACCATGGTTAAAGAAATAAGGAATATGGACGGTGTCTCTGTGGTCAATGTGGTCTATTACCGGGGAGAAATACCTGGATAATATAAAAACATGATCAGGGACGAAATTTTTTTTGAAATAGAGAAGACCAATAAAAAACTTCTTTATATAACTCTAGGTGTGCTTATATGCGCTTTATGCCTGTTTTTCCTTTTATTTGGTCATTTTGAAGCCAACCCCTTTAAGCTGAAAAGTGAAATTCAGAATGTTATTCAATTAAAACTTTCCCGCAAAGACCTGGCTTCACTGCCCCATACCGGTGAGCTTGACCGGTGGATCAAAGTCCAACTGATTGACAGCAGCAAGCGAGTATCCCGCATCAAAATGAAACAAGTGTCTAAGCATTCTAAGGATTTCACACTGGATATTAATGGGACCCTCTATAACCTCTATAAGATAGGCCAGGAAGGAAAAGCCATTTACGATTTTTTCAGCACCGCGGATAAATGGGGACTGGAAACATCTTCGCCCCAACCAGTGCAGTTAAAAATGAACAATGTTTTAATTGGAATTTATGTAATAGAGGAACATATCCACGAACAAATCCGGGATGGCAGTGGGGAGTATTTTATCCGGTTGGGCAGTGACATCCGGTTTCTTAAAAAAATACACCACCAGGTGCAATTGGGCAAAAGCGAATTGTTAACCCGGTATTTTGACACGTCCAAACTGGCTTCTTACCTGGTTTTTTTCAGTCTTTTCAGTTACAATGAGGTGCTGGATTTTGACCGCCTGGTTTTTCGTTATGATGCAAAGAAAGAGAAATTCGTCCCTTATTTAACAATGGAAAGTGTTATACTGAGTTTGAATGAGCAAAGTAAAGAATTTAAACCATTCCTGGAGGAGGATGCCTATTTATTGAAACGATTGAACCGGGCGAATATTGCCAACCTGTTGTCCAGGGCCAGACATTATAAATACAGCAGCCTTATCAATATTGTGTTAGGTAAAGCCCGGATCATGCCGGTGAAAGCAAAAAAATGAAAGGAAAAGAGGAAGAATACTGGCCCGGATGGTTTTCTGTATTTGGTTTTGGATATATTTTGATTATGTTGGAACTCCTGCTCTTTATATTAATCCGTCCCAAACCAGCCATTAAGTGGCTGAAGTTTCTTGGAATGGTAACCTGGGGAGCGGCTGCGATTTTGTGGATTATACCCGTCATTACGTTTAAAAGGAAAGGTAAGATTGAAAAAGGTAAAAGTTTCATTAATACTACCGTTCTTGTTGACAGCGGTATTTATGGGATTATTCGTCACCCCCAGTATTTGGCTTCCATTTTCCTCGGTATTGCCATCATCTTATTTTCTCAGCATTGGCTTTTTGTTGTTGTTGGTGTGCCGGCGGTAGTATTGACATATCTGGGAATTCGAGACCAGGATCATTATTTGATCAAGAAGTTTGGCGAGGATTACGAGCGATATATGGAGCGGGTTCCCAGGATTAATTTTTTGTCGGGTATTTTACGGTTGTTTCAGTTTAGAAGAAAGGAAAAATAACCGGGTTGTCCCGCAAACCGGACAAGCCGGAGGCAACAAAAATAAACCTGGATGTTACATAAAATAGCATTTATCTATTGCAATCTGCGGCTGTTTCCTTTAGAATAAAGCTTAACGGCAGGAACTTTTGATAGAATTTTTTTATTGGTAAAAAATTTTTTTATATAAGGAGTTAAAATGGGAAAAAACAAGGACATTTACAAAAAGGATGAATTCTCCGAACAGGATTACAAGGAGTTTGAGCGCAGGTTGTTTTCGTCGTCAACATCGGTTTCCGAACTGCAGCGTATTTGCATGACTCTTGCCCACACCCCCACTAAGAAAGCCCAGGACTTATTGAAGTTATTTACGGAATCCGATCGAGCCCATGAAGTGGGATGGCTGGCATTAGCCGCGGAGGAACAGGAGTTCCACTATCTATCACCTGAAAATGAACAGGAAGAAAGAGATTATCTTGCCCTGAAGGTCCTGCAAGAGCTGCAGGATGAACTGGTTCAACTTGACATACAATTGAATGAAGCCAAAGTGGACCTGGACAAAATGGAAATTCGTTATGAAGCGGTGAGGGAGTTGGTGAAGAAAGGAGAATTGGAGGAAGTGGATGAAGCGGGTGTCCACGATGCAATGGTTGTATTTAAGGCCAGATGTGAAGAGTTGGCCGAGGAAATCGAGTTCAAGGATAAGATTTTCGACCAGGTAAAAGAGTCGATTAAAACGGAGAAATACAAGGATGTAGACCCTATGTCCATGCGCAATGTCCATTGGGGATGATGAAAACCCGGACAAGCCGGAACTAAATAGGTTATTTTAGCCACAGAGACGGGTGGCACCCGCAGCCAAAAAACAGAGGACACAGAGTTTAAAAACAAATCTTCTCTCTGTGAACTCGTTGGTACGTGCTCTCTGTGGCAAAAAATATTCTGCCAGAAGATGGCAAAATTTTACTGTTAAGTAACCAAAAAGTAAAAAAGTAAAACACCGACGACAAATTCAAGTGATTTATATTGTTGAAGGAGGGATTCAATCTCTTTCATTTTCATTTTTCCACCGCTAGATGACACCATTTCCACCACTCAAGTATACCATTTCCACCACTAAACAATACGTTCCTACCGCTGGAGAAAGTGCGAAACGAATGAATTTCCAGTTCCCTTCACCAATGACCAATGACAAATGGCAGTTCTCCTGAATTTTCCCAATGACTAATGACAGCTCTCTTCAGTTTTCTCAATGACCAATCATTAACCCACTTCCTACTTCTTACTTCTTACTGCCAACTGGCCTCCGTGTTCCTTCGTGCTTTTTACCGCATTGTAAATGCCTTCGCGGCTAAAACAGGATTACTTAACCATAGTTAAAATAACCGGATTCTCTCCTTATTCCTTATCCAGTAATCTCAAAAAACACGGGATCAGGTGTAACCAATCATAACCTCCTTTACCTCTATTCAGTCCGGAAATCCGGACTTCAATCCGAATCTTCGGACTCATTCCATTTTAATTAATTTTCCAGAATTATTTCATAATCGAAGTTTTCAAGGTTTAGACTATTGGCAAGAAAAATGCATCTCTTTTAAAGAGAAAAAACAATAGGAGGAACTAATGAATTGTCCACATTGTAAAGCCGAATTATCCGAGGGAGCAAGTTTTTGCTATAGTTGTGGTTTTGACTTGAAAAAAGAAAAACCGGCTGAAATGCAAAGGCAAAAGGTTGACTCTAAAGTTGAATATGGAGGTTATCTAGCAGTGGGAGGTTGGTTAACCATTATAGCTGGAGTTATTATAACCATAATCATATGCAGCCAGGCAAATACCGGGTTTAGAGGATTTGATAGTAGAATCTTTTTGACGGGTGTGGGTGTTTTTATTTCAATGATTATATATGCCTGGCTTTATTTTGGCCTCCATAAAGCCATTTTAAAAATTTCACGAATAGAGCAGGCATTAGGAATTGATAAATGAACACGAAAACGGGGAAAAAGGGATTGGCGAAGTTTTATTTTAGTAAAAAGGATTCACTGAAAGATTTTCTATTTCCCCAACATTCCATAAATCCAATAGAACGGACAGCTTTTTTCTATTACTCCATTACTCCCTGTATGCGTGCTGACACGCACAGGCAGGCTATACTCCATCACTCCAAATTCAGAAATCTATTGACATTTCACAGGATTTTTATTAAACTTTATCCGTTCTTAAAGCTGGAAAAACGATTTTGGGAGCAGCGGATACAATGATGCGAGGCGTAAAAATAATCTTATTTATAGCGGTCGTCCTTTTCATTAACACTCTTCTTTTCATCCAGGTTCTCTCTGCATTCTCAAAATGGTCAATGGAGACTAGACGGTTTTCGGTTGTAAAAAGTTATGGTTTACCCATTGAAAGTATTAAATCTTTTAAGTTGCCAGGCGACAAGCACGACTCCCTTATCGGTGTGGTTTCTGAAAGTCCTGGTCATCCGAAGTGGGCTCATTTATATATTTTTTCCCTATTTCGCAAAACCTACTTGGGACTTGCTTTTGACCAGGAATTGGAAATCCCAAAGAATCGGAATTTTTCATCATTCCATCAAATTGACAACTTTAACAATGGTGAACCGGTACTTCCGTTACTCGGAGTTGAAAACAAAAAGGTTGTTTTAGACCTGATGGATATAGGAGGTATTACCCTTAAAAGCACGGAATTGGAAGATTTATCGATACTTCCTCCTAAAGATAGATTGGTTGCAGGAATCGCAGCAATTGAGGATATCGATGCCGATGGACGAAAAGATGTGGTATGGCGAATGGATGCCGATTATGCCGGCCTGCCGCGGGGAATAGCCGCCCATGATCCGCTTTCAGGCAAAAAGAAATGGGAGTTTCTTTTCGGACCTATCCCCTTCAGGACGATTGTCAAGGATATCGATCATGACGGAAAAAAGGAAATTATTTTTTCAGCCAAGGCACCTCTAAACCATGTTTCCTGGAACGGTATGGATGATGATACCAGTTATGTGGGGGTTCTGGATTGCCAGGGTAACAAAAAGTGGTGCGATGAGGTTGGGGGTTCTTTTACATGGGCATCACTGGCTGTCGAAGATTTAGATTGCGATGGGAGTTTCGAGGTCATAACATCTCTTCAATGCCACAGGAAAATCGATCCTGATCACGGTGAAGTAAGGATTTACGATGCATTGAGCAGTAAAAAAATCAACTCTAAAAACTATCCCGGAGTGTCATTTACCAGTCTTTATGTCGTCAACATGGACAATGACCCTCACCTGGAAATTATCGCCAGCGATGCTCAAGGTGGATTATGGATATGGGACCACAACCTTAATGAACACTGTACATATAAATCAAAGGCTGATATAAGCATCATTGGGGTAGAAAGAATTCACGAAAATTCCTTACCTTATATTTTTACCTGGTACGCAGACAATTCGCTCCGCATTTTTGACCATCGATTAAAAACTATTTTCAATTATCAATTCTATCAAATCCCAAAAGAAATAAAAGAACCAGACACAATTATCCCGATAAGTGATGGGCAAACCACTTCGTTTGTTTTGACCGCAGATCACACCTACTTGATCTCACCGAAACAAAGTCTCCCATTCCAGGATTACCTGGCACTTTTTCGTTCTCCTTTTCTCTTCTACTTTCTGGGAATGGTCTTTTTTAACGGTCTTTTATACGTCGGCTGGAAGCAAACAAGAAAATCAAGATTACGCTCTCTCGAGTTACTGCGGGAAAGTACGAAAACCAGGCCCGAATGGACGATAACAGCCCAGGATGTCCTGCACAAAATGAAATCCCCCCTGACCGCCATCCTGTGGGAAACCTAAAAAATCGACGGTTTGCTGGAAAAAAAGCGGCAATCCAAAACGTTTTTGATAAAACTTAAGAAAATAAACGAATCCATCCTGGCCGATGTTAATGAACTGAAACTCATGAACCGCTTCCTGATGAAATATTTGCAAGTTCAATCCCTGCGGCTCCAAGAAATTGAAATCACAAAGATAATCACGGAGTTGATGGACAATTACCGAAGCATTTTTAGTGATAGATTTACTTTTACCTGTAATTTTTCCACATCGCTGCCATCTTTATTAGCAGACGAAGAGCAATTAAAAGAAGCTCTTGCCATTATCATCGATAATGCCATTGATGCCGCGCCTGAAGGGGGAACCGTTTCCATAACTACAGCATTTCATGAAATGTTAACTCATAAGAAAAAGAAAAATATCATTAGTATTGAGATTGAAGACAACGGCTGCGGAATTTCCAAGGATAATCTGGACAAAATATTTGACCCTCATTATACCAATAAAAAAGAGGGAACCGGCATCGGTCTGGCTATTGCCAAACGGATTGTCGAATCTCACGAGGGCTGGATCGAAGTGGAAAGTAAGGAAAAAGTTGGAACCAAATTTGCCTTGTATCTCCCGGTAAAGAATTTGCCATAAATTTATCTTTAATTCAAGGATGATGTTCAATGAAAAAAAAGAGTAAAGGTAATGTACTGGTAGTGGATGATGAGATCCGGCTTCTCTCCACACTTTCGTCGATATTGAAAGATAACGGTTACAATGTTTTTACTGCTGAAACCGGACAGGAAGCTCAAAAAGCACTCAGCGATTCGCCCGTTGATGCTGTTATCCTGGACCTGATGCTTCCCGATACAAATGGCATCGAGCTTTTAAAAAGAATTCACCGGGAAAAACCGCTTTTGCCGGTAATTATGCTTACAGGCCATGGTACTATTACCAGAGCCGTGAAAGCTACTAAATTAGGAGCTTACGATTTTTTTGAAAAACCCGTTGAATCGAAAAAAATCTTGATTACCCTGGAAAATGCCCTGAAAAGTTCGAGGCTGGAAAAAGAGAGAACCTACCTGGTACAGGATGCCCTGGAGCGTTACCAGATGGTGGGGATATCCTCTAAAATGAAGAACCTTTTTGAAACGATCGAGAAGGTGGCTGACACTGATTCGCGTATATTGATTACCGGTGACAGCGGCACGGGTAAGGAATTGGTGGCACGGGCCATCCATCTGCAAAGCGAGAGAGTGGGGAATCCACTGATTACCGTCAACTGTTCAGCTATTCCCGAAGACCTGCTGGAATCGGAACTATTCGGCCATGAAAAAGGTTCTTTTACCGGCGCCTTACGGCAGCAAAAAGGAAAATTTGAACTGGCTTCCAGCGGTACACTTTTCCTTGATGAGATCGGGGAGTTGGGGCTTCGAATTCAACCCAAGATTTTAAGGGCAATTGAAAATGGAGAGATTCAGCGGCTTGGCGGGAATGATTACATCAAAGTAGATGTGCGGATAATAGCCGCTACCAACTGCGACCTGAAATCGGCTGTACAGCGGAAAGAGTTCCGTGATGACCTCTTTTACAGATTAAGCGTAATTAACATTCATATTCCTCCTTTACGGGAAAGGAAAGAAGATATTCCCCTGCTGGCGGATTATTTCTTAAATAAACTTTGCCGGACACGCAAGCGGCCCCCCATACAGTTAACACCCGCAGCCATTGAAAAACTGGTAGAATATCCCTGGCCGGGAAATGTCCGTGAACTCCGCAACCTGATGGAAAAAATAGCCGTGCTTTCCGGTTCTGAACTTGTATCCGAAGAAGAAATAGAAATGTATTTAGAAGAAAACAATATCATGCAGAACTCAAAAGAAAACAATCCAGAGGGAGGAGCAGAACAAGAAACGCTGTCTCAAATCCTGAAAAAAAAGGAAAAAGAGGCCATTGAAGCAAAGCTATTGGCTTCCGGCTGGAATTATGAAAAAGCCGCCGAAGAATTAGGGATTTCCCGTTCCACTTTATTCAGTAAAATAAAAGAACACGGGATCAATCGTAATAAATCGTAACCGTTTTTACCTCTATCCGGTCCGAAAATCCGGACTTCAGTCCGAATCTTCGGACTGATTCCATTTTAATCAATTTTTAAGAATCATTTCATAATCATATTTTTCAAATTTTAAACTATTGGCACGAAAAATGCCTTTCATTCCTGGAGGAAAAAAATGAGAAAACTATTTTGGACTTTTATTAAAATAGGAGAGATCATGAAAAAACGAATTATCTTATTTATATTCGCATTTATACTTTCCCAATTTTCAGGATTTATCCACGGTGCAATACCTGCTTCAGAGCGCGCTGCATTAATTGCATTGTATAACAGAACCAATGGGGACAGTTGGATAAATAATAGTGGGTGGAAAACTCCACCTTTGCATACCGATGGATTTGCCATGCCGGGGACTGAAGGTAGTTGGTTTGGGGTTAAGGTGGGTTATTCTGGAAATGTGAGATTTCTCTCTCTGTCAAACAATAAACTAAATGGAAGCATCCCTTCTCAATTAAGCAATCTCACCCATTTGGAGGAGCTTTTCCTGTCCAACAATCAACTGAGCGACAGCATCCCTTATACTTTAGGTAATCTCAGCTTGACGGTTCTTGATCTGTCTGATAACCAACTGAGCGGGAGCATCCCTTCTCAATTAGGCAATAACGATTGGTTGGGGGAGCTTTGGCTGAACAATAACCAACGTAGCGGCAGCATCCCTTCTCAATTAGGCAATCTCTGGGATTTGGTGACTCTTGACTTGAGCCATAACAAACTGAGTGGTATCATCCCTTTAAGTTTGACAAATTTAACAGCAATATATACTTTAGATATTGGCTATAATTGTCTCTATGCAACTGATCCAACCCTTAGAGCATGGCTTGACAGCCATGACCCAGATTGGGAAGCCCATCAAGATCAATGTGGGGGGACAACTCCAAGTGTCACAGTAATCTCTCCAAATGGAGGAGAAAGTTTGGAGGCAGGTGGTTCTCACACCATTACCTGGACCACAACCGGAACAGTGGGTAATGTAAAAATAGAATATTCAACCAACAATGGCAGTAGTTGGTCAATTGTTATTTCCTCAACCTCTAATGATGGAAGTTATTTCTGGACAGTACCCGAAACTCCATCCACTAATTGCATGATCAGAATTAGCGGAGCATCTGATGGTAGCCCCTCGGATACAAGTAATTCGACATTCTCTATCGTTCAGTATACTAATGTTGCAAGGGGAAAACCAGTTTTAGTTACTACAAATGGAGCAGATGATTACCAAGATCATGTTGGAGAATGGCCTTCGGATGCGACAGATGGAAGTTTGAACTATCAATCTGTATCCGCGGGAATTGAAGACGGTTGCGTTGCTTGGGTGAATGATGATTATTATCAGTTGATGATAGTGACTGTAAATATTAATTTACAAGGAGCCTATAAAATTAATAAGATAAGATATAACATGGGCAATTGTCAATTTGCAGACTCATGGAATGCTGATATTATGGAATCACCTTTTGCAAGAACCTCAACTAATCCTGGTACTTCTTACTCTGGAGCTTGGACAGAGCATACAGGAGATATAAATGCATCTAGCGTGGTGATAAAATTTGAAAAGACTAGAACGATGTGGAAAGAAGATTGGCTTTTTATTGGAGAAATAGAGATATTTGGGTCTCCAATAACGAATTCGAACATTACAGAAATTTCCCTGAATCGAACTACTCTAAATTTTGGAGGTACAACATCAGGAATAGTTGGCCGTTCTCAAAATATAATGATTAGCAATAACGGGACTGGAACATTGAATTGGTCAGTATCAGAGAATCAACCCTGGATAAGCTGCACTCCAACTTCAGGAACAGGATCAGGAATTGTTACCGTCTCAGTTGACTCATTAGGATTAGCCGCGGGAACCTATACAGGAACAATAACTGTATCAGACCCAAATGCCACTAATTCACCCCTGACATCGATGGTTACATTAAATGTTTATAATTTAAATCAGACATCTGTTCCCTTTGGAGACTTCGCAACACCTATCGACGGCTCAACAGTCAACAGCAGTATTGCTGTTACAGGATGGGTCCTGGATGATATAGGCGTGGAGAGTGTTAAAATTTATAGAACCAAAGGTAATGATAAAGTCTACATCGGTGATGCGATTTTTGTAGAAGGCGCCCGGCCGGATGTGGAACAGGCTTATCCAAATTATCCGAATAATTACAAAGGTGGCTGGGGCTATATGCTGCTGACCAATTTCCTCCCCAATAATGGGAATGGTATTTTTACCATACACGCCATTGCAACAGATATGGAGGGAAACCACGTAACACTTGGGACAAAAACAATTTTAGTAGATAATGCCAATGCGTTCAAACCTTTTGGGGCTATTGACACACCCACACAGGGCGGCACTGCTTCAGGCAGAAGCTTCATAAACTGGGGCTGGGTATTAACCCCGCAGCCCAATTATATCCCCACAGACGGTTCAACCATTAAAGTCTATGTAGACGGTGTAAACATCGGTCATCCTATCTATAATATCTACAGGGCCGATATTGCCAATTTATTCCCCGGATATTCCAATAGTTATGGAGCCATCGGTTATTTTTACCTGGATACCACTGCCTATGAAAATGGTGTGCATACCATCCAGTGGGTAGCAACAGATAACGCTGGAAACACAGACGGTATTGGAAGCCGTTATTTTACCATTCAAAACACTGGTACCACCGGTCAACTGTCACTTAGTAATGCTCAGTGGACATTGGGAGATGAATCTGTTGACAAAAGAGTATCCTCGATTCCTGTTGATAGTTTTGGACCGGTGATAATAGGGAAAGGCTGTAATTGGGATTCAATGCCACAGGAAATTTATCCTGATGAGAAAGGTGATATCCATATCGAAATCAGGGAATTGGAACGGGTAGAGATAGATTTGGGCTGTTCACAATGGAGAGGTCACCATGTAATTGGGAACCGATTGAAGCCGCTGCCTGTGGGTTCAACTTTAGATACAGGAAGAGGGATTTTCTACTGGCAGCCGGGACCCGGATTTATAGGGCAATATCAATTGGTCTTCCTCAGCAGAGAGGAGAACGGAGAGTTAACGAAAAAGACCATTAAAATAAATATCATGCCTAAATTTAAGGAATAAGCTTCCCCAAAAAGAAGAGATATAAAAAAGTGCTTTGAATTTAAGACTATAAAATAAAAAGGAGGATAAAAAAATGAACATGAAAACAAGATTCATTATTGTCTTGTCAATTCTTGTCATGGTTTCTTCAGCTTTTGCTGGGGAGAAGGAATTTGGAAAGGGGCAACTCTTTTTAACGCCTCAGTTTGCCTATTATTCCTATGCACCTAACTTTGGTGTTAGTTTGGAATATGGATTAACACAAAATATCGGGATAGGTGGCAGCCTGTTGTTTGCGTTCTGGAGTGATGAGGCATTTGACGTCAAGATTTCAGAGTCTTTAATTACCCCATCCTTTGACATTTATTATCATTTTACAAAAGTAGAAGTAGAAAAACTCGATCTATTTGCCGGTTTAAGTGTTGGGTATTCCATCTATTCCTATTCATTTGATATTGGGGGATTTGAATGGAATGATGCGGGCTCTTCCAACATTTATCTAAGCCCTATTCTGGGAATCAAGTACTACCTAACATCGAAGCTTGCAATATCTCTGAGGTCCCATTATTCAGCCCTGGGAGATTGGTCTGGAATGGGTGGGGAATTAGGATTAAGTTTCAGGTTAAAGTAAATAATTAATTCAGTGAAGTTAATAATTGCATTAAGAAGGAGTTCAATATGAAAGAGTATATTAGGTTTTTAATTTTAATTATTGTCTTACCTTGTTTTATGAATTTGATAGCTTTCAGTGAGAGTACTGAAGCATATTATCCTTTAAAAGAAGGGAAAACCTGGGAATATCAAATGTCTTTGAGTTCTTTGCTTGGAGCTGGCGGGACGCAAAAAGTAATTGTAACAAATTTTGCCCAACGAAAAATGAAAGACAAGATTGTAACACCACAGAAGATTGACATGCTAGGGCTAAGCAGTTTTGTTTTTGTTTCTAAAGATAGTGAGGGAATATTTGAATTTGCAACACAAATACCGGGTTCAATTGAGCCAAAAATAAAACCACTTCCAAACTATTTTCTAAAATATCCCATTAAAGTTGGTACAACCTGGAATTATGAAACACAGACGATTCTGCTTCAAAAAAATTTTTCCATTAACTTGAAATGTAGTATTGAAAGTATAAATGAAGTTATAACTGTTCCAGCCGGCACTTTTAAAGGTTGCGTGAAGGTTAAAGGTGTAGGAAGCAGGAAAGAAAGAATGGGAATGTTATTTGGAAAGACCGATATCAATGTTGAGCATTACAATTGGTATGCTCCAGGGGTTGGTACGATAAAATCAATTATAAAAGAAGTGAGTAACAAAATGATGATTGGTTCTGGAACGTTTTCAATTCAATTAGAATCATATAAATGAAAGGAAAAATGATAAAAATCATTATGTTGTTGGGAAAGGTACTCGATAAGTTTTTTTGCAAGTATGTGGCATCGCCTAAGGTCTAAAAAAATGCTCCAGGCAGAAAACATTATTTAAGAGGAACTGCTGCATATATCAAGGGAGAAAGGTTTAAAAATAACAAATGGAGGGGGGTTGAAAACGCGAGGTCAGGCTTCCGGCTTGACCTCGCCTTTTCCCTTATGTCTATTCAAGCAAAAAAAGGGCTGATTTTTCCCCCAACCGTTGAAACCACCGCTTCAGTGAAAAAAATTCTGCCACAATCCCCAAAAACCATCTTTCCAAAAACAGTCTTTTTTTAGCCACGGAGAACACAGAGGTCACAGAGAATAATCTCTTTTTTGTTAGCCACGAAGTTACACGAAGAAACACGAAGAGAAATAGAAAAGATACTGCTGCCGGAATCCAGAATCCAGGGATGGGACTTTGAAATTTGGATTTTTGAGGAAAAAGTCGGGGGGACTGGCCCCAAAAACCATCTTTCAAAAAACCAAAACGGTTCCCCCGGTTGTGTGAACCATTTCCATC
>JABAOF010007118.1_pt4 | contig 26469 bp, 24 predicted proteins | sample 7062171 | NCBI WGS metagenome assembly JABAOF01 (sample SAMN14538628, study PRJNA623070) | marine sediment metagenome | biome: marine biome [ENVO:00000428]; feature: marine pelagic biome [ENVO:01000023]; material: deep marine sediment [ENVO:00002113] | place: India: Gulf of Khambhat ...
TCGGCCGGATCGGCATCGGCCACGGTGGCCGGGTGCGTGGGCTTCAGCATCGGGAGCGAGACGTTGGGCTCGATCGTGTCGCCCGCCACACGGTGCGGGGCGACGGGGCTGCGCCCCACGTTCGGGCGGGTGAGCCGCTATGGGGCCATGGCCCTGTCGTGGAGCATGGACAAGCTGGGTCCACTGTGCCGCACCGTGGAAGACTGCGCGCTGGTGTTGGACGCGATTCACGGCGCCGACGGTAAGGACCCCACGGCTCGCGATCTCCCGTTCGATTGGAACGCGGAGCTCCCCCTGCAGAGCCTCAAGATCGGCTACTACAAGAGCGCCTTCGAGGCGGAGCACGACTGGTACGACTTCGACATGCGGGCCCTAGACGCGCTGCGCTCACTGGGCGTGGAGCCCACTGCCATCGAGCTTCCCGAGACCATCCCGGTGCGGTCGCTGCGCTTCCTGCTGAGCGTCGAGGCGGCAGCCGCGTTCGACGAGCTCACCCGCAGCGGCCGGGACGACCTCCTGGTGCGGCAGGACCGGCGGGCATGGCCCACCAGCTTCCGGCGCTCGCGCCTCGTGCCGGCGGTGGAATACGTGCAGGCCAACCGGGTCCGCACCATGCTCATGGCTGCCGTAGACGCCACCATGGACGGCATCGACGTGTTCATCACCCCGTCGTACGGTGGGAGCGTCCTCCTCACCACCAACCTCACGGGGCACCCCGCGGTAACGCTGCCCCACGGGTTCCGTGACGACGGCACGCCAGTGAGCATCTCGTTCGTCGGCAAGCTGTACGGGGAGTCGGAGCTGCTGGCGGTGGCGAAGGCGTATCAGGATGCTACGGGATTCCACCTGCGGCGCCCGCCCGAGTTCGCGTGACGCACGGCGCGCCGGGAACCGCAGCGGCCGGTCACACGGTGTGTCAATGAGGCGCGGACCGCGCTGAGCCCATTCAACCGTTCGATCTGAAGGAGGCGCTGTTCAGCGGTGCGGGGCACGAGGGCTTCGTCGGCATGCTGCAAGGGATAGGCGTCCCGGCCGCTGGACTCATGGCATGGGTGGTGGGGCTGGTCGAGTTCTGCGGCGGCCTCATGCTGATCGCGGGTGCGTTCGTCATGATCGTCACGGTGCTGCAAGGGCTGGTAATGCTCGTGGCCCTGTTCACCGTGCACCTGCCCAACGGCTTCAACTTCATGCACATCGTGGGCATGACCGACCAGGGCCCGCAGTTCGGCATGCCCGGCTACGAGGTGAACCTGCTCTACCTCGCCAGGCTGGCGGCCCTCTTCCTGTTCGGTCCGAGCCCGCTCTCCGTGGACGAGATGATGGCGCAGAAAAAGGCTGGGCCAACACCGCCACCGGCGGTCTAGCGGCGCCTCGAAGCCGGCTTGACGCGGGGGGTAGATGGTCGCCGGAACGATCTGCCCCCCGCGCTGTATTGAGACCGGTAAGCCATTGGGGAGGTTCGGGATGATGAGGATGAGAGCTCTTCTTGCGTGCGCGGTGCTGTGCGGAGCCACGCCAATAGCCGCGCCCCTCCTGGCCCAGCAGACTCCCGCCGACACCGCCGCAGTGCTGGTGGACGTGGTGCGCCAGCTCCAGGCCGAGCAGGAGTGGGACACCGCCGAGGATCTGCTGCGCTACATCGTGCGGCACTACGCCGGCACCCCCGCGGCCCAGGAGGCGCAGCGGCTGCTGGAGGAGCTGCGCGGCATCCGCACGGCCACCAGCGGGCGCACGAACTTCATCGTCGCCCAGACCCTGTTCGGCCTCTGGCTCGGTGTCGCAATACCGCTCGCGTTCGACGAGGAGCCCTCCGAGACGGCGTTCGGTCTCGGACTGCTGCTGGGTGGGCCGACCGGCTTCTTGTGGTCCAGCGCCTACTCTCGCAAGAACTCCATGAGCAAGGGCCAGGCCAGCACCGTCAACTTCGCCGAGTGGTGGGGCACCTGGCAGTTCATCGGGTGGCAGCAGGTGCTCGAGATCGGAGGCGCGGACTACTGCGACGAGTTCGGCTGCTACGGGGAGTCGCAGACGGCGCCGTTCGCCGCCGGCGTGATCGGCGGGTTGACCGGGCTCGGCACCGGGCTCTTCCTCACGCGGCGCAGCGAGATTCCCGAGGGGGACGCCGAGCTGGTGAACCACGCCGCGCTGTGGGGCACTTGGTACGGCATCGCCTTCGGCGTGCTGGTAGACGCAGAGGACGACGCCCTCCTTACAGCTGCTCTGCTCGGAGGCGATATTGCGCTCGCAGCGGCAATACCGGCCGCCCTCGCATGGCGTCCCGTCGCGAGTCGCGTCAGGCTGACCAGCATTGCCGGGCTCGCGGGCGGAGTCGGTGGACTCGGCCTGGACCTGCTGTTCTCGGTGGACGACGAGAAGACCGGGATTCTCATCCCCACCATCACGTCCACCGTGGGCCTCATCGCCGGATATGTCCTGACACGACCGAAGCCAGGGGCGGAACAGGAGGCGAGCACGGGGTCTCTCACAGGCGCGCTGGTCAACATCCAGGACGGCGTGCGGCTCGATGTGCCGCTGCCCGTGCCCACCCCCGTCCCTTACGAGGCACCCGATGGCAGGCGGGAGTGGCGGCCCGGCATCAAGGTCACCCTGCTGGACGCGCGTTTCTAGGAGGCCTCATGGCCGAGATCGAGCGACGAGACTTCGTGCGCGGCGGCGCCCTTGCAGTGGGCGCCGCTTTGCTCGGTGGGCGGGTCCACCCGGCTGGGGAGCCCCGCTGGGTGAGCCGCGGGCGCGACGCCGACCTCCTGCTACGGGGGGGGCTGGTGTACGACGGCAGCGGCGCGGCGCCGACCGAGGCGGACGTGGCAGTGGCGGGCGATCGCATCGCCGCCGTCGGCTCCGGGCTCGCGGCGGCGGGAGCCGAGACGGTAGACCTCGCCGGGCTCGCCCTGGCACCCGGCTTCATCGACGTCCATTCCCACACCGACCTCGAGCTGTTCGTCGACCCGAAGGGGGAGAGCAAGGTGCGCCAAGGGGTCACCACGGAGGTGACCGGCCAGGACGGCGGCTCCATTGGCCCCTGGACCGGCGACAGGGCGGCGGACATACGGGAGCGCTACCGCGAGCGCTACGGCGTGGAGCTCGAGTTTCACGACCTCGCGGGCTTCTTCGGCCAGCTGGAGCGCGATGGTGCGGCCCTGAACCTGGCGAGCATGGTGGGCCAGGGCACGGTGCGGGGCTACGTGGTCGGCGACGACGACCGCCCGGCCACGGCCGCCGAGATCGCCCGGATGCGCGGCCTGGTGCGAGAGGCGCTAGCTGCGGGGGCGTGTGGGCTGTCGAGCGGTTTGGAGTACGTCCCCAGCGCGTTCGCCGACCTGGAGGAGCTCGTCGCGCTGGCCAGCGAGCTGCGCGGCACCGACCTCCCCTACGCGAGCCACATGCGCAATGAAGACGACCAACTCTTCGCCGCGGTGGAGGAGGCGCTCAACGTGGGACGGCTGGCCGAGGTGCCGGTGCAGATCTCCCATCTCAAGGCACAGGGCCAGCGCAACTGGTGGAAGTGCGAGCCGGTGCTGCAGGCCCTGGAGCGGGCGCGGGCCGACGGCGTGGACGTGATGTACGATCGCTACCCCTACGTGGCGTACAGCACGGGGCTCTCCAACCTGTTCCCCGTGTGGGCCCGTGACGGCGGTACCGAGATGTTCCTCGCCCGGTTGGACGACCCCGACGAAGCCCCGCGGATCGAGCGCGCCGTGCGCGCCAAGGTCGCCCAGCTCGGCTCATGGGACGCGGTGCAGGTCACCTCCACCGGGGCGGAGGAGTTCGCCTGGGCGCGCGGTCGGCGGCTCGGCCAGCTGGCGGCGGAGCGCCGTCAGGAGCCGTATGCGCTGCTGCTGGAGCTCATGATCGGCAACCGCAGTCGGGCCGGAATGGTGGGCTTCGGAATGAGCGAGGAGAACACCGCCCGATTCCTCGCTCACCCGCTCGGCATGGTGTGCTCCGATGGCTCAGCACTCGCCATCGAGGGTCCACTCGCATCCGGGTCACCGCATCCGCGCAACTTCGGCACGTTTCCCCGCGTGCTGGGACGCTACTGTCGCGAGCAGCAGGTGATGCCGCTGGAGACGGCAATCCACAAGTTGACCGGCATGCCGGCGAGGCGGCTGCGACTCGCGGGCCGCGGCGCCATCACTCCGGGCGCGTTCGCCGACCTGGTTGCTTTCGATCCCGACCGCATCGCAGACCGCGCGACGTTCGAGCAGCCGCGCCAGTATCCCGTGGGAATCGCTCACGCGCTGGTGAACGGCGTGTTCGTAATGCGCGACGGCGAGCGGACGGCGGCGCTCCCGGGCCGACCGCTGCGACCGGAGCGTCACTGAGGCGGTCGGCCCTCGCCGCAGACCAAGCCGCGCGGTAAGTTGGCGACATGCAGGAGCATCACTTCTCGGTTTCGCGCAGCGCCCGGTACTTCACGCTAGGCGAACCGAGCAGGGACCTGCGTCGGGTCTGGTTCGTGTGTCACGGCTACGGCGCGCTCGCCAACGTATTCCTGCGCGACTTCGAGCTGCTCAACGACGGCCGCCACCTGGTGGTCGCCCCCGAGGGACTGTCCCGGTACTACACGACCGACGACGAGCGCCACGTAGGCGCGAGCTGGATGACGCGCGAGGACCGTCTGGCCGAGATCACCGACTACGTCGCCTACCTCGACGCCCTGTACAAGCACTTGTTCAGGAAGATCGACCGCGCCTCGGTCACCGTGTACGCGCTGGGGTTCTCACAGGGCGCGGCTACCGTTGCGCGCTGGATCAGCCTCGGCAGCGCGATGGCCGACCGACTCATCCTGTGGGCTGGGCTGCTCCCGCCGGACCTCGACCTGGGCGTGGCGTGGCCCAAGTTCGAGGACTCCCGGCTAACGTTCGTCATCGGCACGCGCGACAAGTACCTGGCGGGTGCACAGGTCGAGGAGATGGAAGCCCGTCTCCTCGAGCAGGACATTCCCTATGAGACGATCCGGTTCAATGGAGGCCACCGACTGGACGAGCGCGTGCTGCGCTCCCTGGCGGCGTAATCTCGTAGCACACGTCGGCTTGCTGCTTGCCGTACTCTGCGGGCCCGTCGTCGCCCAGGAGCGGGATCCCTACCGTGAGCGGCGCGCGGCCATGGCCGATCTGATCTACGCCTACGGCGTGCGCGACTCGGCCACGCAGCGCGCGATGCGCGCCGTGCCGCGGCACGAGTTCGTGCCACGAGAGCACTTACAGCGCGCCTATGGCGACCATCCTCTCCCCATCGGCCACGGGCAGACTATCTCCCAGCCGTACGTAGTGGCGTACATGACCGACGTATTGCAGCTGACGCCGGGCATGAAGGTGCTGGAGGTGGGCACCGGCTCCGCATATCAGGCCGCGGTCCTGGCCGAGGTCGGCGTCGAGGTCTACACCATCGAGATCTTCGGCGCCCTGGCCGCCAGCGCCCGGGAGCGGCTCGAGCGGCTCGGCTACGAAGCGGTCACGGTACGGCACGGTGACGGCCACTTCGGCTGGCCAGAAGAGGCACCGTTCGACGCGGTCATTGTGACGGCGGCGCCCACCTACATCCCGCCGGCTCTCGTCGAGCAGCTGGTGCCGGGTGGCCGCATGGTGATCCCCGTGGGGAGCATCTACGGCGCGCAGAACCTCATCCTGGTCGAGAAGCACGCCGACGGCGACGTGACCACGCGCAGTCTCATGCCCGTGCGGTTCGTTCCCATGCTGCAGGGGCTCCGCTGAAGGCCGCGGATCGCTCCCGACCGCCGGCCGTCGCCCTGCTCTCGGCCGGCACCCTGACCTACGAGATCCTGCTCGTCCGGGTCTTCGCGATCGAGCAGTTCCACCACTTCGCCTACATGGCCATCGGCGTGGCAATGCTCGGCTTCGGCGCCAGCGGGACGTTGCTCGCCCTGGCGGGCAGGGTGGAGCGCGCGGCGGCCCAGCGCTGGTTTCCCAGCGTCGCCGTCGTGGCCGCAGCGGCGCTCGTGCTTTGCCCCGCCGCCGCGGATCGCATCTCTGTCGATCCGACGCAGCTCGCCTGGAACCTCGGCGCCTGGCCGCGCCTCGCGGCCGTGTATCTGATGCTGGCCCTGCCGTTCGCGGCGGGAGCACTCGCGGTGCTGCTGGCTCTCGGGCTCGAGGCGGAGCGCCCCGGACGCATCTACGGCGCGAGCTTCGTGGGATCCGGCCTCGGTGCCGCAGCAGCGGTCGCCGTGCTGTGGCTGCTTCCACCGGTGCGGGCCCTGGCGCTGCCCGCGCTGCTCGCCGCTGTGGGAGCGATCGTGGCGGCACACTCTGTGGGGTGGCGCCGTCCGGCCCACGGCCTCGCGTGGCTGGCCGCGGTGATCGCCGTGGCGGCGCTGGCTCGCCCCCCGTGGCGACTCGAGATCACGCCGTACAAGGGGCTCCCCCAGGTCGAGGCCTATCCGGAGGCGCACCGCATCGCGGCGGCCACGAGCCCCCTGGGGTGGGTCGCTGCCGTGGAGGCACCGGCTTTTCGCTACGCGCCCGGCCTTTCCCTCGCGTTCCGGGGAGAGTTCCCCCGGCAGGTTGCGCTGTTCGTGGACGGGCACCTGGCCGGTGCCGTCTCGCAGTGGGAGAGCGACAGCGCGGCGGCGGCAGTGCTCGACTGGCTCCCCGCGTCCATCCCATATGCCTTGGGCGTGCCGGATCGCGTGCTAGTGATCGGGGCGGGCGGCGGGACGGAGGTGTGGAGCGCGCTCGCCCACGGCGCCCGCAGCGTGACGGCGACAGAGCTGCTTCCCACCCTCGTCACGCTGACCACCGGGAGCGCGCCCCGGCTCGCCGATTCGGCCGTGCGGTGGCGCACTGGCGACGCCCGCTCGCTGGTGTCGCGGTCGCGGGAGGCGTTCGACCTGGTGAGCATCGGTCCGGCTGGAGGGATGGGAACCAACGCCGCCGGGCTGCATGCCCTCAACGAGGACTTCCTGCACACGGTCGAGGCCTACACCACTTACCTCGGCCTGCTCTCCGACCGCGGCGTGCTCGCGGTCACCCGGTGGCTCACAGCGCCGCCCCGGGAGAGCGTGCGGGTCATTCTCACCGCCGCCGAAGCGCTGCGCCGCGTCGCACCCGAGCACGTGCGCGACGGACTGGTTGTGGCGCGGAGCTGGGGAACGGTCAGCGTGCTGGTGAAGCCGACGGGCTTCGTCGGGTCGGAGATCGCTGCCCTGGCGGCGGGGGCCCTGTCGCGCGAGCTCGACCTCGACTGGCACCCCGGCCTGGATGCACCCCGCAGCCGCTTCCACGTTCTGGAGGGGACAGTGCTGTTCGATGCGGCCCGCGCCGGGGTCGCGGGCGGCAGGGATGCCCGGCGGTTCGCTGGCAACTATCCGTTCGACGTCGCACCGGCCACCGACGCCCGTCCCTACCCACACCACTTTCTACGCGGCCGGTCACTGGGCACCTTCTTGCGGACCGACCAGGGGAGCTGGCTCCCGTTCGCCGAGTGGGGGTACCTCGCGCTCGCGGCGACCCTGGTGCAGAGCCTGGTACTGGCAACGCTCCTGATGCTGCTTCCCGCTCTCGTGCGCACGCGCTCGGCGCTCACGGGTCGCCTATTGCCCCTCATCGCGTACTTCGGCGCCATTGGACTCGCCTACCTCGCCGCCGAGATCGCCGTGATCCAGCAGCTGAGCCTCCTGCTCGGTCACCCGGTCTATGCAGTGGCCGCCGTGCTCGCCGCGCTGCTAATTGGCTCCGGGATCGGGAGCACTTGGTCCGACCGGCTCGCCGTCGGAGGCGGCTGGCTCGCGGGCGCGATTCTGGCTGCCGCCCTGGCCACCGTAGCGCTAGCCGGCCTGCTACTGGTGCACCTGCTGCAGCCGGCCCATCTGTTGGTGCGGGCCGGCGCGGCGCTGCTCGGTGTCGCGCCTCTGGCCGTAGTCATGGGAATGCCGTTTCCCCTTGGGCTCAGGCGATTTGCGGAGGGAGATACGGCGCGGGTGGCGTGGGCGTGGGCGGCCAACGGGTTCGCATCGGTGGTGGCCGCGCCGCTCGCGGCACTGATCGCGCTCGAGGGAGGGTCGCCGCTCGTGTTGGCCGGCGCCGCGGCGGCATACGCCGGGGCCGCGGCGCTGTACCGCGGGGCTCGCCCAGCCACGCTTCACTGAAGGGCTACAGACACTCGGGAGATCATGATGCGACTCATCGTCCTGACGGTCACGATACTGCTCGCCGCCTGCAGCGGTGGTGATGGCGGCGAAGCGACGAGCGACACGCTCACGCGGCGCCAGCGCGACAGCATAATCGGTGAGTCGAGCCTCCCGGGAGCGGGAGGCGTGCGGGGAGCGTTGCGGGCGTCTGACTCTGCGGCCGCGCGGCGGGCTCGGCGGGACTCCGTGGCCCGTCAGCCCTGAGCTAGGCGGGTCGGAGGCGGCTTGGAGACTCCGCTCACGAACCCTGCGGCCCGAGCGAGAACGCCGCTTCCAGGTCGTGGCGCGCGTACGCCCTGAAGGCTATGAGCGTCTCCGTGCTCTGGATGCCCTTGAGCTTGAGCATCTGCGACGTGACCAGGTCAGCTAGCTCCTCGTTGGTCCGCACGCACAGGATGGCCACGAGGTCGTAACGACCGGCCACCGAGTAGACCTCGGAAATCCCCTCGAGCGCCGCCAACGTCTCGGCCACCTCGTTTATCTGATCGCGCTGGACGTGCAGCAGCACCACGGCTGAGACCATCGCCACACCCTCGTTTCTTCGGGAGGACCACACCTGGGCCAAGATAGATGGTGGTCAGTGCAGGTGCCAGCGGCCCCGCTACCGCGGTGACGCCACGCCCGCGCTGGCCGCCACCAGGATGTCGTCGAAGAACGTGCGCGCCAGGGTGCTGGTGTTATCCGTGTCCACCATAACGGCCACCGCCGAAACCGTCCGCGGCGGCTCGCCGAAGAACGCGCGGTAGTCGGAGACGAAGTCGCGCTCGACCTCTGCCCACTCACCGGCCCCGGCAACACCGCTCGCCACCACGATCATCGCGACGTTCTCGGTATACGGACTGGCGAACACGCTTCCGACGGGGAGGTCCGCAGCCCAGACGTAGCAGACGGCCCGCGCATCCCGCTCGGCGAACTCCCCACCGAACACGACGAACACCCGCGCGGCGTAGTCGTCACCCCGCTTCTCCCGCTCGCGGCGGTTGCGGGGGATGGGATGCTCGATCTTCCAGCGCCACGAAATCGTTCCGGACACCGGAGCATCGACCCTCAGCGGCCTCCATAGCCCGGACGCCGAGCGCCAGCTCTCCGCCCGCAGCACGGCCTCACCGTCCCGCTCCACCGTGCGGTACAGCGTCTTGCGCCAGGCGAGCCGCTGTTCCCGCCAACGCTCCTGCCATCCTGCGTCGAACGACTCCTGGAGCACGGATGCCTCTTCGAGCTGCACCGCTCCCGCCGGGCGCAAGGCTGCCAATCCGAGAAGGCCTACGATGCCGACGATGCGGCAAGCCGAAAGCTGCACGGGGGATCCTCCCTGAGGGTCACATGATTAGTAGTGCAACACGTCACCCGGCCCTCGGTTCCCCAACTGGGCCACGGAGCGCAGGGGTGATTGAAGCTGGAACGCCAACCGCCCGCGCCCCGAGGGGGCGCGGGCGGCGGATCGGTAGGCCAGCGCTTCAGTACCGCAGCAGGCTCGCGCCCCAGGTGAATCCGGAGCCGAAGGCCACGAGGCACACGAGGCTGCCGCGTCCAATCGTACCTTCCGCTACCACCTCGCTCAACGCGATGGGAATGCTGGCGGCGGTCGTGTTCCCGTACTTGGCGATGTTGCTGTAGACCTTCTCGGGAGCGCCCTTGAACCGCTTCCGCACCGCCTCCGTTATCCGCTCGTTGGCCTGGTGGGGGATCACCAGATCCACGTCGTCCGCCGACAGCCCCTGCGTCTCCAGGGCTTCCATGATGACCTCGGGGAACCTGGTCACCGCGTGCTTGAAGACCTCGCGGCCGTTCATGTAGGGATGGACCGAGCCCTCGTCGATCATTTCCTTGGTGATCCATGGCTTGTTGGCGGCGCCCGGCTTCAGGATGCACAACTCCTCGGCGAAGCGGCCGTCGGCGTGGAGATGGTGCCAGATGAGATGGCTCCCGTCGGCGCCGTCGGTCACCTCGAGACAGACAGCGCCCCCTCCGTCGCCGAACAGCACTGCGGTGTCACGCCCGGCGTTATCCATCCGCAGTCCGCAGGACTGCCGCTCCGCACCCACCACGAGCACGCGGTCGTACATGCCCATGCGGATATATGCGTCCGCGGCCGAGAGGCCGTACACGAACCCCGTACACTGGTTGCGGATGTCCAGGGCACCGACGCCCGGAAGTTCCAGATCCCGCTGCAACAGCACGCCGTTGCCCGGGAAGTACATGTCCGGCGAGAGGGTCGCGAAGATGATGAACTGGATGTCCTTGGGCTCCCAGCCGGCATCCCCCAGCGCCGCGCGAGCGGCCTCTACACCCAGGTCGGTGCAGCGCACGTCGTCAGCGGTGAAGCGCCGCTCCAGAATGCCCGTGCGCTCCTGGATCCACTCGTCAGTGGTGTCCATCAGCGCCTCGAGGTCGTGATTCGTCACCACCTTGGGAGGCACGTAGTGTCCGACTCCGGCGATGCGGCTCAGGCGAGTCATCGTCCCATCCTCCACAGGTCCCATTCATTCCTACGCTCTCGGCGCGGCGAGGTCAATCGCCACTCCTGCCGCGCGTCACTCCCGCCACGGCCCGCTCCACCTGGCCGCCCCATGTCGCGGCGGATATCGTTTAGGAAGCCACCGCGGCGCGGTTGGCCACATACCCCATCACACTCGCGCGCGCCCGCTCCGTACGGGCGGCGGAGAGCCCCGCTGAGGTACCGATGTTGATGTTCGATGGTGTGCCAGTCGATTCACACGGCTGCACGAATGTGGGGAGGGTACGGGAAGAGAACGAAGATCAGTTCTTGATCGCCGCGCTCCACAAGGTCGTCGAAGTCCAAGGAACGAGCATCCCCGGCTCCTACCAGCGGAAGTTCGACTCCGGAGCGCGCGCCCTCCTGTTGATGGTGGCGGACGGCGTCGGAGGAACGGCCGCCGGCTTGGAGGCGAGCAGTGCGACCCTCGACGAGATCATGACCTACGTCACCAACTCGATGCGCTGCTTCTACAAGCTCGACGAGCAGGTCTCCCACGACCTACTGCAGGAGCTGGCCCGCTCGGTGCAACAGAGCCACGCCAGAGTACGCTCCCAGGCGGAGCAGGCGCCGGACCGTTCCGGGATGGCCACCACGCTCACGATGGCGCACGTCCTATGGCCCCGCGTCTACATCGTGCAGATCGGCGACAGCCGCTGTTACCACGCGCGCGCATCCGAGATCACGCAGGTGACCAAGGACCAGACGGTAGTGCAGTACCTGGTGGATCACGGGGCACTCGATCCCGACGAAGCCGCGGCCTCACCCTACAGCCACGTGCTCTCCCAGGCGATCGGCGCCGGGGAGCCCGAGATCGAGCCGGAGATCTCCAAGGTGGATCTCCAGCTCGGCGACGCACTGCTGCTGTGCACCGACGGGCTCACCAAGCACGTGAGCGACGCGGAGATCATCCGCTGCCTCCAGGCCGCTGGGGCCGCCCAGGAGGCGTGTGACGGTCTCATCGCGGCTGCGCTGGATGGCGGTGGCAGCGACAACGTGACGGTGGTCGTGAGTCGCTTCGGGTAGCTGAGCCGGCGGCGCCTGGTAACGAAAGAGCCCGGTGACCCTCGAGGGTCACCGGGCTCAATGCCGGCCCGTCGCACGGCTCAGAATGCGAAGCCGGAGCCGAAGTAGACGGCGACCCGCTCGTCGCCGGCAGCCACGGCGAGGTTGGCAGTCGCCATCCTGCCCACGAACGACAGCCACACCCCTCCCCCGGCCGCCCAGTGCCACCTGTTAGAGTCCTCACCCTCCAGAAACACGCGGCCCACGTCACCGAGGGCGAACAGCCCGATCTGGGCCGGCAGGAGCAGGAACAGCCGTGACAGGCCAAACCGTACCTCAGCATTGCCCCACACCGAGGCATCCCCGCCGTAGCGGTTCTGCCGCCCCATGCGCACAGTGCGCTGATCGCCGATGTATGCGGCCTGCTGGAACGGGAACGTGCCGAACACCTTCTTGCCGCCGGCCCGCAGCGCCAAGGTGGGCTCGAGGGGCACCGACGGCGCGCTGAGGTACGTGCGCACGACTCCGTGGATCTCACCGAACACGTCCTCCACATCCCACACGGCCGGGTACACGCTCCCGCCGAGGTCGATGAACCAACCCCGTGTCGGCCAGGTGGCCATGTCACGCGTGTCCAGCCGGATGGCGCCGATGAGTCCCAGCTCTCCGAACTTGCCCGAGCCGTAGGGCAAGGAGTCGGCGATGATGCGGCCCGCCTCCTCCCGCGTGTTGAAGAAGGCGACGGTCGGCCCGATCCCGAGCTGTGCCCGGCGCCCGAGGGGCAGAACCAGCAGCTGATCGACCCTGAACTCACGCTGGCTCACCCGATAGTAGTCATCCTCCTCAGTGAGCTCCGTTTCGTTGCCCAACCCGAAGTAGCGCAACGTCTCGATTCCCGAGGCGAGCCCGTAGGTGAGGAAGTGGACCCGGGAGTTGAGCCAGTACGTGTCCAGTGAGAGGTCGAAGCGCGCGGTCTTAGCCGCGGTGGCGTAGCCACCCCGCAGCCGCGTGTACGACCCATACGGTATCGTCCGGAACGCGTAGTGGGTGACGTTGGCGCCGGCCCCGAGGAACAGCCCGATGTCGGGACCGAACTCGAACCAGCCCGTGCCCCGCCAGCGGCTGCCCCAATCCCGCGGTGGCAGCTCGGTGGGATACCGCTTGGGTGGGGGGGTGTACGGCCGGCGATCCACGATGAGCGCGGTCGGGCCACTCGCCCGATCGTCGCCGGTCGCATAGAAGTTGACCATGCCGCCGCTGGACGAGTCAACGACCTCGTCGCTCCCACCACCGATGACTCGGATGGTGATGCCGTGACCGGGCCCCCGCACGATCACGTGATCCTCGCCCCCGTGGAGGAAGATCCGTATCTCCTTCGTTTCGCCTATGTGGAACCGCCGGTGCAAGTATGTGATCTCGGCGCCGGACGAGGGAAGCGTGCTCGTGAGCGTGACCTCGACGTCCCCATCGTCGTGCCGGTCCACGACGACCCGCTCGTCCTGGTCGGTAGCGTGGATGTCCACGGCTCCCGCGAGGACCCGGTAGAACCGGTCGGCCGCTTCGTGCAGCCTGTCGCGCCGCGCCTTCAGGGTCCGGCTGAGGCGCTCCCCGTCGAGGGCGTAGTACTCGGGGGGCAGCGCCCTGACGGAAGCGTCTATGACCGAGTCGTTGAGGCGGAACTTCAATTGCGCCGTGACCGTATCCCACACCGGCTTCTCGAGCCCCACGAGGAACCGCCGGTCCAGCTCGCGGCCGTTCCACGTGAGACCCACCATGTTGGGGTAGCTCTCGCCGAACTCAACGAACTGCGGGAAGTACTGCCGCACTAACGTCAGGCCCACGCCGTCGAACCGGACCAGCGCCTGGTCCCGGTCCTCGGGTATCGGGATCCAGTGGGTCACCGCCGCGTCCTCGAATCGCGCCCATCCCCACTGGCCGCGATGCCGGTCCCAGTCACCGATCAGCAGGTCGAACATGCGCTCATAGAGGAACATCCGGGCATCGACGCGGTCGGCCGGGCTGCGCTCGACCCGTTCGAACATCTCATCGCTCCCGATGATCTCCACGGCACCCGCGAAGCCGGGAGCACCGGGCTCGGTGATCGGCCGGCGAGCGATGTACCCCAGCGTGCCGGCGAACCGCTCGCGGTGCTCTGCGAGCCGCGGATCGTCGGGCAGCACGACCAGCCGCGGATCGGTGTGCACGATGCCGGCGCCCTCCATGAGGGGAGCCAGGACCGATGGCGCGGCGGGGTATGCCGAGTGGGTCTGGTCTTGCACGATGTCCTCGACGAACGTGCCCTCGAGACCCTCCGGGAGTATGTCCACGTCCTTGTCCACCGAGCGGAAGCCGTACTGGAGGCCGTCGGCGCCGCGGAACCGCAGCGACTTGGTCTGGAAGCCACCGCCCGCAGTGGTCGGCGTCAGGCCGCCGGCGAAGGTGCCGAGGTCGAGCAACTCCACCCTTATGGGAGCCGTCCAGAGCTTGCGGTAGTCGCTGCCGAAGTAGAACCGGTAGAGTCCACCCTTGGCGTAGTGGGCTCCGGCAACGATGGTAGTGTCTGGGCCGCGCTGCCCCCCCGCGGTCTCCTGTGCCAGCGCCGCCGACGGCGCGAGCCAGGTGGCAGCGAGCAGCACCAGCGTGGCCCGCAACAACCATGGGAAGCGTGAGGTAGTCATTTCATCGAACCTCCGCCGGCGTTCAACCACATCGTGAAGCTCTCGGTGGCCTGCGCATGCTCGTCCACAGTGAGCACGGCCAGCCGTAAGCGACCGTCCTGCAGCACGTCCACCCGCATGAAGCCGCCCTCCGACGTCGCGTAGCGTGACTGCGCCAGGTAGAAGGCGTGGTCGCGGTGATCATAGTAGCCGCCTCCGCTGACGAGCATGTGCGTCACGACCTCCCCGTCGAGCACCTGCAGGTTGTGCTCGTGCCCACCGGCGTAGATCAGGGGCGGATGCTCGGCGAAGGCAGCGTGAAGCGAGTCGCGCATCTCCTGGTAGGCGCCGCTCGGAATGTCCTGTGACGAGATCCCCGACATCCGGGCGACGGGGTAAGCCGACCCGATGATCGGGAGCGGCAACCAGAGCCACGACGCGAGCTCGCGCAGCGGAAACAGGTGGTCTAGGATCGTGAAGTATCCCCCGTGCTTGCCACCAGAGGCGAGCGGATGGTGAGCCATCACCGCTACGTACCGGCCGCCGGCCGCGCGCAACGCAGCGCGGATGGAGTCGGTCACCTCTTGCGGGCTGTCGGCGGGGCACGAAGAGGTGGGGTGCACCGGCTTGGCGTGCTTGTGGAGCCACCACTGGGTATCGAGTATCATGAGCCGGAGCCGCTCACCGAGGTCGACCACTACAGGACCAGGGCATCCGCCGTGGGGCAGCAGCACCACGTCGGGCGAGCCCTGGGCCTCGATGTACTCCTGCTGCCGCCGCATGGTATCCCAGCCCGTGGCGCGGCCGTGCGCCCAGTCGTGATTCCCCGGCACGAAAACGGCGCGACCGCCGGCATCCACCACTGCGTCGATCTGTTCCTGGAGTCGCCGCTCCATCTCTCCACGGTCGGGGTCCGCGCTATCGGGCATCCCCTCGGGATAGATGTTGTCTCCCAGGAACACCACCGTGCTCCGCTCGGGGTTGAGTGACACGTCGTGCCGCAGCGCCGTCAGCACCTGGTCACCGGGCTGCGGCAACCCGGCGTCCCCGATCAGATAGAGCGAAGTCTCCACGCTTCCGGGCCGCGGCTCGGGAGCCGGCTGCGTCTCGAGCACCGGTGACGAGCTGCATGAGAGCAGCAGCGCTATGAGCACAGTCAGCGCGGTCGGGCGGCCGGCCATGCCGCGTGCCCTCATCGGGAGCGAGCCAGCGCACGCTCGAAGTCCCTCCCCGCCGGGTGCTGGAACAGCCGCAGGTCGAACTCGGGCGCGATGGCCAGGATGTGGTCGAAGATGTCGGACTGGATGCGCTCGTACGTCACCCAGTCGGTGTCATTGGAGAACGCATAGACCTGGAGCGGGAGTCCGTCGGGCGTGGGATCGAGCTGCCGCACCATGAGGGTCATCCCCTTGTGAACCTTGGGGTGCTGCCGCAGGTAGTTCGCGATGTACACCCGAAACGTCCCGATGTTGGTGAGGCGCCTGGTATTGGCCACGAGCTCCGGGTCCGCCGGGCGTGCATCCTCATCGCCCGCCAGTTCTTCCTTCTTGCCCCGCATGTAATCCTGCAGCAAGGCGAACCGTGCGAATCGCTCGATATCTTCCTCCTCCAAGAACCGGATCGTGTTCATGTCCACGTAGACCGCCCGCTTGATGCGACGGCCGCCGGACTCTGACATGCCCCGCCAGTTCTTGAAGGAACTCTCGATCAGCTTGTGCGTTGGGACCGCCGTGACGGTCTTGTCCCAGTTTTGCACCTTGATCGTGTGCAGCGAGATGTCCACCACATCGCCGTCGACGCCGTACTCGGGCAGCTCGACCCAGTCTCCCTCCCGCACAAGGCCGTAGCTACTCAGGGTGATGCTGGCGACGAACGAGAGGATGGTGTCGCGGAACACCAGGATGAGCACAGCGGTCATGGCTCCGAACCCGCTCAGGAACCAGAGCGGTGAGCGACCGAGCAGCGTCGCGATAATCACCACCGCACCCAGCACGTACATGATGATCTTGGCTATCTGGACGTAGCCCTTGATGGGGCGGTGCCGGGCCGCCGGCGTGTTGGAGTATATCTCGCTCACCGCGGAGAGGAACGCGCCCGCGGCGAGGAGCCCGATGAGCTCCATCACGGCAACCGCCACGCGCGACACGAAGACCTTGAAGGCCGGGCTCAACGAGGGCACGAGCTGCACCCCGTAGTACACGACCAGCACACCCACTATGTGGGAGAGTCGCTCGAACACGCGGTACTCGTGCAGCACGTCGTCCCAACGGAACTTCGTGCCCTTCACGAGCTTCTTGCTCAGCGGTGGAATCCCCCGCCGCGCCAGCTTGTCCACCGCGTACGCCGCGAGCAGGACGAGCAGGAAGCCCGTCACCTGCGCTGCCGGCGTCGGCTCCCGCAGCCATCCGAGGATCGACTGGGCGACGCCCGTGGTGTCCGCCGCCTCTTGCAGCAGCGCCACAATACCGATCATAGCCGTCACCGTGTCCCGTCGCGCTCCGAGCCCGCCGCCACCGGCCGCGCGCCCTGTAACGGGATCCCGAAATGGACGTCGAAGTACACCTCCAGCACCTCCGCCAGGGCCTGCGCGAACGCCTCGCGGGCCGCTTGAGTATCCCGTACTCCCTCGTAGTGCATCTCAAGCTGCACCCCGGAGACCGGCCCGCCCTCTGATGATCCGTGCCGTCTCGTGTCGTAGCCGCCGCTGTAGTACGGCGCCCCGCCGGGATCGGGCATTGCGGGACTGGGTACCGCCGGGAAGCCGCGCTGCGCCAGCAACGCTCCGAGGCTGGCGCCCCCCCGCAGCAGCGAGGCGAAGCTCGAATCGCACTCCAGCGCCAGGGTGCGGATGCTGCTCTTGTTCACGTACACCATGCTCTCCAACATGGCGTCGGGCAGCCCCAACTCGCTGCCTGTCACGAGATACCCCAACTCCAGCCGCGGGATCTCGTGAGCGTGCCCGTGGAGATCGACGTAGAAGCCGCGTCCGTGCTGCTGGGCCACGGCATCCGCCGCATCATCGATGAACCCATGGAACTCGCCCCATGCCCACTCGGCGTATGGGCTCCCCTGCGCCGCTTCCTCGATCTCGCGGTTGGGATCGAGCTTGACGCGGTGCAAGTGCGAGATGACTACATGGGGCCAGCCGCCGAACCGGTCGTGGAACGCCGTGCGCACCGCCCGCGCCATCTCCTGCGTCTGGCGATCCCGAGCCGTGGTTCCCCAGGTGCGATCAGGAATCTCCGTTGGCTCCTCGTACCCTCCGTGTGGGGCGGAGAAGATGACCGGCAGATCCCCGGCCAGATACTCCACGTACTGCCTGCGTCCGAAGTAGACCTCGCCGGCGACGTAGTCCAGCTCCGGCGAGACGTATACCTCCAGCGTCGCCACACCGGATGCGGGCCCCGCGGTCGCGGTGATCGTCGTGATGCCCACGCCGACCGCCGTGGCGACCCCGGAAGTGGCGTCGATCGTTGCGACCGCCGGCTGACTGCTGTTCCAAGTCACGACGACGCCAGACATCACCGCGCTGTCGGCGCGCCGCACCACTGCACCGAATGAGACCGTGGTGCCGATGCTGGTGATCAACTCGATGGGCGGCGTGACCGACACGTAGGCGGGCGCATCGGGGCCCAGATCGCCGCAGCCGACCCAGGCCAGGCCAGCGAACACGGCGGCGGCCGCGCCACGGCCCAACAGGGCGGCGCGCCGCTCAAGCAGCGCGCCGCTCCAGCCGCTCCAGCTCCCCCAGCGCTGCCATGAACTCGTGCGCCGATTTCTCCAGATAAGCACGGACCTCATCGATGTACCCGTCTGCCGACGCCGACCAGACGCGGTTGAGGTACCGCTCGCCCGCCGCGAAATGGTTCATGACGTCGGCGTACGCTTGCAACCCATGCACATGCGCGATGCTCTCCCGCGCCTCGACGAAGCTGTTGAGGTCGTCGGGGAGGAGCTCGTCGATGTGCTGTCGCGCCTCGTAGGGGTCGAGGGACTCCTTCTGCTGGTCGAGCATGCTAACCTTCTGAACGATACTGCGCAGGCTCTCACCCAGGACCTTCATGCTGAGTGCGAGCTTGCCCTCGGCCCGCGCCTCCTGTCGAATGGCCAGCCGCACCGCCGCCACCCCGATCACGCCGACCGCCAGTGCGATGGCGTAGGTTCCCCATGCGACGTTCTGCTCGTCCACCACCGCGGCCAGGGCGCCCATCAGGAAGCCGAGGACAATCAACACGTAGCCCGCGTTTCTCATGCTCTCCTTCCCTAAGCGGCCAGGCCGCCGGAGATGATGTAGTAGAGCGCGAAGCCGACCCCCACCAGCGCTTCACCCACGATCAGCCCCGCCGCGACCGGGATGCCTACGTCGTCACTGAAGCGGTGCCCCAGCTTCCAGTCCGACACGATCCGCAGCACCGTTCCGATGCTGTACGTGAGCACTATGTTGAACGGCAGATAGAACCCCAGGCCGACCAGAATCCCGAGGCCGCCGACGCCGCTGGCGCTGAGCAGCGCGCCGAGACCCGCGCCTGCCGCGTACTTCTGAATCGGGACCTCGCCCCCGAGGATCCCCTGGATCATGCTGGCTAGCACCTGCCCCTGCGGCGCCGGCAACCGATCGCTCCCTAGCCCGTAAGCTTGATGCAGGACGAAGATGAGGGCCATGATGACGATCGGACCCAGCCAGGTGGCCAGGAACTGGCCCGCTTGCTGCTTCCTGGGAATGGCTCCCACCAGGTAACCGGTCTTGAGGTCGAGCATGAGGTCGGTCGCCTGAGCCATGGCCACGCAGGCGGCCGCGCCCACCATGACGGACGAGATGATCGAGGCGCTGTCGCCCAATCCGGCACTGATCACTACCAGGATCGTCACCGCGATGAGCGTCATGCCGCTGAGCGGCGACCAGTTGGTGCGGCCGATACACTCCGACAGCACTACCCCGGCGACCCAGATCCACACGGTGCCGAGGACCGCCATGAAGAGCCCGCGCACCATGCCCATCTCGCTCACCGAGTTCACCGCGATCACCAGCAGCAGGAGCGCCGCGGCGGCAACCGCCACGTAGAGCAGCTTGATCGGCATCTCGTCGCGGGATACCGCCGTCTTCACCCGGGCCGCCGCCTGCATGCTGCGGATGGCGCTCACGATCAAGGGAAGCGCGAGCGCGACGCCGGTGAGGGCCCCGCCAATCAGCATTCCGATCCCCACCGGCCGGAACAGGGCCACCCGTAGGTAGCCGGGCATACTGGTCCCGGCGGACTCCAGCGTCTCGGGCGTGGGGAGCAATCCCATCTGCGCCAGCGCCGGCGCGAGCATCCAGTAGCAGACGTAACCACCCACGATGAAGAAGAAGCCGCCCCTACCCGCGATGAACCCGACTCCCACGGTGAGCAGAGAGATGTACCACACGCCGTTCATGTACTCGGGCATGCCGACGAGCGCACCCAGGTTCCAGTTCTCGAACCCGGTCGCCTGGCTCACGAAGTGCAGCAGGGCGCTCACAACCGCGCCGCCGAGCAACAGGATCGCCTTGCGCACGCCCGCCCCCGGCGACTTGAGGATCGTGGCCACCGCCACGCCGCCCGGATAGGTCAGCCGCTCGAAGTCGATCATCTGCTTGCGCAGCGGGATGATGAAGGCGATGCCCAGCACGCCGCCGGCCATGCAGGCGAACACCAGCAGCACGGCGTTGAAGTCGGTCTCACCCAGAATGAACAGGGCCGGCACCGTGAACATCATGCCGGCCGAGGCCCCGTTCACGGCGCTCGCGATCGTCTGGTTGATGTTGTTCTCGATGATGCTGTTGCGGCGCATCATCCCCCGCAGGATCCCGAAGCCGAGGATGGCGGCGAGCTCGGAGCCCTCGATCGAGAAGCCGAGGATGAGGGCCGCGTAACCGATGCTCAGGGCTATCAGGATGCCGAGCGCGTAGCCTACCAGAATGGCGGGCAGCGTGAGCTCGGGGTACGGTCCCCTGCGAATCACTCCATACGGGCTGCTGCGCTCGTCGGACACGAGGTGACGTCCTTTCTCCCTGTGTTCGCCTCGCGAGGTGCGTGAAACGGTGGCGTGCGCCCGCGGTCGTGAGGGCGGGCCGGAGTCGCCACCTATTTTGGCCGCGACCGGCCCGGGCCGCTACCCCCCGACCTCCGCCGCTGACGGGATTGGCCCATGGCCGCTATGATTCGCGCTATGCCCAAGGGCCTGCTGAACGAGAACCAGAGACGGCACGTGGCGACGCACGTCCACCTCCTGCTGGACGACATTGCACAGTTGGGTCAGCTGGCGGAGCTGAGCCGATCCGAGGAGCCATTCCAGAGGCTGCGGGAAGCGCTGGACGAGGTGGAAGCCGGAGCACAGGAGATGGTGGCCGAGCTCGACCTGCCGCCGCGCCGGGCCCGCCGCACCAGGGAACGCGTACTGGCCGCAGCCAACGTATGGGTCACCCGGCTCCATGAGCTCAGCGCCAGGCGGCTCCGCGCCTACGGACCGGTGCACGCTGACCTGGCGGACCACCTGGATCCGCTGGCGGCCGACCTCAGGCGCCGCCTGCTGGAGCTGGGAGAGGCCGCGCTCGCGCTGCCCGAGGAGTAGGCTCGCATCCGGCCTCACAGCTCCTTGGGTCATCAACCGCCACACTCCAAGGCAATCCGGCGGCAAGAGTGGGGCGGTCCGTGGCGACCTTCGCTCGCACGTGTCCGGCCTAGAGGCCTTGCCTACCCTCTAGCCGCCGCCTGAAGCCGGCTGCAGCATCGCGAACGTGACTCCGGAGGGATCATTGAACAGGCAGATCCAAGAACCGCTGGAGATCACGTGTGGCGGTTCGATGATCAGGCCACCACTCTCCTCGATGATCCGGGCTTTCTCCTCGATGTCATCGACCAAGATGTATACCGTGAGGAAGGGCAGCTTGGCCTGGCGGAGAGTGAAGATACCGCCACTGATCCCGCCCTCGTCCGTTCGGGAAGAGACCTCGTAGAGGATCGTGCCCGGCGCCTGAGCTATCTCCCAGCCGAAGACCTGCTCGAAAAACCTCACCGATGTCTCGGCATCGTGTGACGCCAGCTCCCAGAAGACCACGGGGTTCCCCTGCAGGGCCTCCGTGCTGTGAATCGGGCGTGGAGCGTTTGCGGAGCGGCGAGCCGCCAAAGCACCAAGACCGACGACCGCAACCGCGAGGAGAATCATAGCGATCCTCATTTCCCACCTCCTGTCTCGGCGCGCCAGTTCCCACTGCGTTGTGCCCCCTAAGAGGGCTACGCGGGCCCGCGGGACCCGGTTCCGACCTGAGTGGCGACTCGACGGTGCCAGTGCCCGACGCGCAGCGGCAACGTACCACGCGAAGCCGATGAGCTGCCTCGTGATTGAAGGAACCGTCGGTGCCAATGGCGCGTAGCGGAAGCGTGGGCAGTCACAGAGGCCAAGCCTCGATCCCGTTAACCTGCCTCGAAACGCAAATGGAACGTTACAAGATCGGCATCGCATCCAAGGACTGGGAGTATCCGATTCCCGGCGTTCGTCAAGAGGCCGCTGTCAGCGAACCGAAGCGGGTCCGACTCGTGGAGTACTCGAGGGAAATGGAGCCTCACTGGTGCGAGGCAGGGCACTACGGCTACGTACTCGACGGCGTGCTCGAGATCGAATTCGACAACGAGACCGACGTGTTCGAGTCCGGTGATGCTGTGCTCATACCCCATGGATCAGAGCACAGGCACAAGGCCAGGGTTCTCACCGATACGGTGAGAGTCGTGTTCGTTGAGGATGTCTAGCCAGCGGTAGCAGGGCTCGATTGAACCACGCGTCAGCCCGTGGAGCGGACAAGAAGGGCTGCCCGCCCCCCCGCCCAGCAAGGCCGTGCACGGTGGCGATCCGGTGCTTCGGCCCGCCGGAGTGCCCTCCTCGGACTCTAGGTGGGAACTCTATCCTGCACGTGAGCGACTTCGCCGCCTTTGATGACAGCGACCACCCTCTCCATCGCCCGGAGGTCGCCCAACGGGTCGCCGTCTACGACGATGATGTCTGCGAGCTTCCCAGCCTCTAGGGTGCCCAACTCGGCATCTTGCCCGCACACAAAGGCCGCGTGCCTGGTGCCCGCCTCAATGACCTCCATCGGACTGAGACCGGCTGCCATTAGCAGGTTCATCTCCGTCAACGGCATACCCGACCTGCTGTCGGCTCCGGCACCGTAGTCGTTCCCGAGCGCCACGACACCACCCACGGCATGAAAGCGGCTCACAGCTTCGACATGTACGTCGATGACAATCTGCTCTATGCGCGAACGATCGAGCTTCCTGTAGAGACTCCCGAGATGCCCGGCCAGGGTCGGCACCATCCACCACATTGTGCTCCGCCACTCTGGCGAGCAGCCCCTCGAACTCCAATGCAACGACATCGAATAGCTGAGCACGCGGAATCGGACTCTCCAGCACGCTCCTCTCCTCTTCTTCAGACAGGATCGGGAAAGGAGAATGCTCGATGACATCTACGCCGGCTGGGAGAACGATGTCAGCCACGATGTACGGCTCAAACACATGAGCCCGGACCAACACACCACGACGGTGAGCTTCCTCCACTACAGAACGTACCCGTTCGAGGTCGAGGACCGGCCAGGGGTCCCGGGGATCTCCGGGCGCCAGGGCGATCTTGATCATGCTCGCCCCGCGATCCAGGAGATCGGCGACGGCCTTTCGACCATCCTCGGGCGTCCCCACTTCGTAGCCGAACTGGGCCCCGTACACCGGCCCCGGGTAACCACCAGGTGCCGTGAGGATCGGCCCGGCCCAAAAGGCCCTCGCCGCTGGACCCTCGGGCACTGCGGCTTGCTCAAAGGCCGAAAGCCCATCCAGTGAGACACCCACGTTGCACACGCTTGTGACTCCGTCGACCAGGAACTCGCGACGGATGGCTGGATTGCCCGTGCCATGAGTGTGTGAGTTGATGATGCCGGGCATGATCGTCCCGCCACCGGCATCGACGATCCTGACGCCTTGCGGCACCACGAAGTCTGCCGCCGCTCCTACTGCCGTGATGCGGGGCCCCCGAATGACGACAATGCCGTCGCGGATGGGGGACTTCCCGGTAGCATCGATGACGGTCCCGTGCCACACGACCAGAGCATCATCCGGAACCAGCGTATTCGCACGAGTACATCCCGCGAGGGCGATCGTCAGCAGAGTCAGACAGAAGCCGTACCTCATCATAGCCAGGCTCCCTCCTCGTTATCTCTCCGTTTCTACGATCCTCCGGTTCTCGCGGTTGCCATGACCCGCGCGATCGAATCCTGATTCGTCCGATCGACGATCCCAGCGCCCCCCAGCGCCATGGACGCGGTACGGACAAGACGGGTCGCGCGCTGTGCTAGCTGCAGGGCGGGCCACGAGGTGGGACTAGCACGGCAGGTGGTACCCCAGGTGGAGACCGATCATCTCACCTTCCGGGTTCACCGGAACCCCATGTAGAGTTCAGCCAATTCTTCTCTTGCGGGTCGATCTCTAAGGCCGTGCTGTATTCGACCAATGCCTGCTCTCTCCTTCCCAGGAGGAGAAGCATGTCTCCACTGATACTGTGATATCTTGCATCAAACCGCTGCTGCACCTTCTCTGCCACGGCAGCGACTTCCTCGTCGCTGTCTCCCACGTTGATCAAGAAAGGGAATACGCTCTCTCTCAACTCCCTGACGGCAAGCGTGTTTCGTATGCGGTACAGGCTCGACACGAAATAGGCCATCGCCGGAGTGAACTCCAGGTAAGGATGATCATCTGTGTTTATTCGAGCATCTCCGACATACTCGGCTAGCGGCTGCTCACCCATCACGAACCAGCTCAGGACATCAATGGGCCCAGTTACGTTGAGCTGCTCCAATTCTGGGAGGACGGTACCCGTTGCCAACTTCCGACTCAACGCTCTGAAGTCAATCTGCAGCTCCTCCTGAGTCCCAACTAGAATGATGTGATACCTCATTGGTGTGAACCAGAGCGTCGTGTGCGGAAACACTGTCGTGAACGTCTTCGCTATCATCCTCACTTCCTCACTCGACAGCAAGTGGAACGGCAACCATTGGACCACTAATCCCTCACTGGACAGCCTCTGCTCGAGCAACTCATAGAACTCGAGAGTGTACAGGCTGCCGTTTCCGGCCATCTTGGGTGAAGTAGCATCAATCGAGATCACATCATATTCCTTGTCGGTCACCAAGGCATAGTTCCTCCCATCTCCCATCATCAAGTTGAATTTGGGCTCTTCCAGCACACCATGATTGGCTTCCGGAAACCACTTCGCAGCATCTATCACGGCCGGCACCAATTCGACACAGTCCACTTGTGCGACGTCGTACTGTGTCACGCCCCACGATGTCCCGCCCGTCCCAAACCCTATGATGTTCACGCGCGGGGATGGCACACTACTCAACAGAAGGGGCAGATGCGCCAACGGCTTCTGAATCTCGTGAGCCTCCAGAGCCGTTCCAGCCACCGGAAAGCCGTTCACACTCAGGACTTTCTCACCCCATCTGTCACGATAGACCTTGACGGTACCACCTATGCCTTCCTGATACGACAGCACCTCGGGGCTCTGGACTCCCTCGTAGTAGGATGTCAGGGTGATCGCACCACCGGTCACGTAGAAGGCCCCCATGCTGACGAACACCACCCCGGATCCGACAGCCAGCCCCATTCTGGTGCGGTGGGTCATCAGCGGCTCAGAGAGGATCAGAGCCACACCGATCACGACGTTGATCCCGGCAATCACAATGATGCCGTGCTGCACGCCTATTAGAGGGATCAGTGCGAAACCAGCTAACACGGACCCAACGACCCCTCCGATCGTATTGATGGAATACACGTTGCCCAACGCGGTGCCCACCAGATTGAGGTTTCTCGTGTAGATCCTGCTCACCAGAGGAAACGTCATCCCCATCAGGACGGTGGGCACGAGCATGACCGAGAGGCTCTTGAGGAACCTCATACCCATCCACTTCCAGGGGAGGGCTGAGTCAACGGCGACGCCCGCCATGCTTTGAAATACGGGAGTCAGGCGACTCAGTATCGGAATTGCGAGGATGGCCGACACCCCAATCAGTACCTCTATCACTCCCAACCACGCCAACAACTTCTTTCTCGTGTCGATGAACCTCGCGATGACGAAGCTCCCGATGGCTATGCCCAACAGGAAGGCCGTAAGAATCGTCGTGAAGGCGTGAGTGGAATTGTCCAAGAAGAACACGAGAGCCCTGGTCCAGAACACCTCGAAGGCCAAGGCACACAAGCCGGACAGGCCGACAGCCCACAGCGCCAGGCGAGCTTCCTTGGGAGAGAAGACTTCCCCTCCGATCACCTCCGGCGCCTTCTCGCCTTCCTTCCTGCTGGCTTGGACGACCCCGCCAACCGCCTGCCACCGGTACAGGGCCAAGACGGTGCAGGCGATGAAGAGGTTCACCACCCCGGCGACATAAGCGGATTCCCTGACGCCCAGTAGGAGGATGAGAAAGAACCCCGCAGCAAGGGTGCCCCCAACCGCCCCGAACGTGTTCATGGCGTACAAGTGACCGACATTCCACGCCAGTCGCTCGCGTCTCTTGGCGAAGAACTTGACCAGGACAGGGAGCGTTCCACCCATCAGAGTGGCTGGAATGAGCAACACCAGGAACGAGAGGGCGAATCTGACCAGGCTGAGCTGGTAATAGCTCACGCCAAAACGCCGAGATACGCCAACATAGACCTCGGTCAGGACCGAGAAGAGCAAGGGCATCAGGAAGGCAAATACGGCGATCCCTGCTTCCAGCAGCGCATATACGAGAAGCGGGTTCCGGCCCCTATCGATGACTCTGCCGAAGTAGAAACCACCCAGAGCCAACCCGGCAAAGAACGACGCCAGAATCGTGCTGGTGGCGAAGGCGGTCGCACCGAATACCAGGGTGAGCATCCGCATCCAGACGACTTCATAGACCAATCCACAGGCGCCTGAGAGGAAGAACAACACCAGGATCGTCAGTCGCAGGCCGACCTCCTCCCGTGGCATGTCTTGTATGCGCTGTGGCGTCGCTGTCATGGGTGGTCCTCGGACTCCATGAGCGGAGTCCCTATGCTGTCAACGGCTCAGAGGCTACTTTACCCATCCCGCGGCCGTGGCGGAACTGGTAGACGCGC
>JABAOF010004562.1_pt2 | contig 26447 bp, 17 predicted proteins | sample 7062171 | NCBI WGS metagenome assembly JABAOF01 (sample SAMN14538628, study PRJNA623070) | marine sediment metagenome | biome: marine biome [ENVO:00000428]; feature: marine pelagic biome [ENVO:01000023]; material: deep marine sediment [ENVO:00002113] | place: India: Gulf of Khambhat ...
CCCGCAGAATAGTTGGCCTTGTTTCAAACCCTACCTTAGATACCTTTCGGCTTGAGTTTAGTTATTTTAGAACGATAAAACACCTCTCAGAGTGTTCCTACAGAAAATTCTGGGCCAATAAATAAGAGTAATAGTAAAGCGACTTATATTCCCTTCCAAAATAGCCGATATATTGAAAGTGGTCATATCCTTTATGGCCTTGAGGAGCCAGTCTTAATTAGAGGAGAATCAAGATGAATGATAAGAAGTCACATAAGAAGCAGGCTGAACGTTTTGTGCTTGCTTTACTTGTATTAGTATTCATAAGCATAATCATTGTGCAAGTTGGGACAGACTCACCAGAAACAACCACTCGAATAGAAACAATTGACTCAGACTTATCAGAAGCAATCCCTCTAATAGGCACAAAGGATTCAGGCTTCACGGAAGAAACTCCTCGAATAGAGGCAGGTTTCATTTCTGGTAAAGACGGCACTTATGTACGTTCCCATTATCGAAGTCTGTATGCTGGAATATTAGGTGAGCGGACAGTTTATGTTCCTTTGTCTTCAGATGCTTACATGAATGCTCTGGACGTAACGCTTGAAGATATTGAGCAAATAGAAGCTGTACGAGGTCCAGAAGAAAAGCTGTTGATTGCAAATGATGTTGCGGGGCTTCTCTGGCAAGTTAACAAAGACATAGACATTTCGATTGTTGGACAGAATCTCTTAGAGAGGGTACGGCCTGAATTCGGGAATGATAATGTAGCGGCTACTGAGCCGAAGCAGGCCATATTTGTAAAATTAACCTGGCGATTCTAACAGGCCAAGGATATGGAAGTTGGGGATGGATGTTGGGGCTCTTCGGGAACCTGAGATTTCTTTTTGCGAACCATAAAATCCCCTTCAGAGCCGTCCTACAGAAAATCCTGAACGCCTCTAACCTGATTAGTGTCAGACCTGGAGTTTACTTGTTGTTTCTACAGTTGATTCAAACTGTAGTAGCACTTTATGGTGTCACGGCTCGGTTGTAGATGCGAACATCATCAATCAGGCCGGGCCAGAAACTCTCCGGTTCCATAGCTTTGCCAGTCCCAGTTCTGAGGCACACTATTGCACAAATGCCTCGATTTCCTCTGCGGTCAAGGCCACATCGTAAATGCGGACATCATCAATCAGGCCGGACCAGTAGGCTCCGGCCTCCCTGACCTTACCGGTACCGATGTACAGACGATCTTCTGAGACCTCTAAATTATCCTGCGTATCTTCAGCTACGGCGATGCCATCAACGTAAAGCGTTCTGTGCGAGCCATCCCACACGAGACCTATGCAGTGCCAGTTACCATCTGTAATTATCGTTTGTGACAGCAGTTCGGTTCCGTCGGGGCCAGAAGCTTTAAGCTCCGTCATCAAGTTACCTTCTAACGAATCTGTGCAAAGCCAATTCGTTCCGTCCTTTTGAGAGATGACAACTTGTCCTGGAGCGCCACCTTTGATCCAGGCGAAAACACTGAACGGCACCTTTATGATATTCGGTATGGAACTGATAGAAATACAATCATTTACCCCATCGAACCGAAGCGCACCGCCCACCATACCACCAACAGGCTGCCAGACCGGACTACCTGAAGTTCTTCCATCGCAAGTACCAGCACTGTCGTATGCGACCACACCTTTTTCCTCGTCCAGTGCCCAGTGCGCGACGAGCCCAAGCACGTCTACTACTTCTCCTAAAATAGTACAATCAATAAGTGTTGGCTCAAAGCCTCCCTTAAACTCAATTGCGTTGGGGCCGTTGCTTCCAACAATGCAGTTTCTAATTGTCGGGGATAGATCTTTGCAATAGATACCTACTTCCCCACCTTTTATGGTAAGCCCATCAAGTACATATACTCTATCTCTACTGCCGGATAGAGTTATCACCGAACGTTGATAAATATCCTCAATATTAATAACAGTAGATGCCACGACGGATGGATCATTGGGGTCTGTTGATCTGAGTGTCAGATTCTTATCTATGAAAGAGACATTTTCATGATACACTCCAGAACCGACTAGAATCTCATCGCCATCATTTGCATCATTTATGGCAAGCTGAATATTACTGTATGTCTTGCCCGTAGTAAGATTCTCAATTCCATAGTCGGCAGCGGCATATGATATAAGGTATAGAGCAACCGGCAAATTCTCTTCGCATATGGTCTTTATCTGGTTTTCCGGAGGAATTCGGGGTCCTAAAGGGGCCAGTTCGATGCCGAATGAATAAATGCCAAGCACTCCATAAGCCCAGTCCAATGCACTACCAGGGAACACAAACACATCAGGCAAATCACTCCAATCTATATAGTTTGCACCGCTCGTTTCCTTAATTAGATTTCTCATTGTGAACTTCATAGTACTCATTGGAATATCATCCGCGCAGGGTTCTAAAGTATAATTCCACGGCGAGCCGATCATTTGTCCGGGGCTGTGGTAATCCATTAGAACTCTAAAATCGTAGGACAAAATTAGGTCTCTTATAGCTTGTGTCTCCGGTTCGGAAAAAGCACTCGGACCTCGGTAATAATCATGGGACGTGGTTCCAATCGAGCCTGGGCCACCCCACATGTAATCCCAATTTTCGCCCAAATTCACTCCAAATGTCCCATCGTCGTTGTCTCTTCTGTTTTTTTGCCACATCTGGTCAGTAGTACGGCTGTATTCGTAACCATCCGGATTCATTACCGGAAGTATCCATATTTCGCAGCTATCCACCAGATATGTGATGTCTTGGTCACTATAATAGTTGTCAACCAGGTACTGAGCGATGTAGAGTGGGACTTCGATCCCTATCCATTCCCCAGCATGTTCACAGCCGAAAAACAGCGCGCCCGGCTCCTCCTCGTCTTCGGAAGGATTGTCGCTTATTCTTACTGCCCAAATGTCCCGTCCTTCGTGGGTGTTGCCTATAATATAAGTTTTGGCAACTCCTGAATCTTCGAGAGCTTTAAGTTCGGCAATAACTTCGTCATGGGAATGGTATTTGGCTGGTGTAGGCTCTTCAAACAGGGAAATCTGTTTTTGTTTAATTTTCTCCGTATATTCGTAAACATCTTCGGTAATTGCCTCAATAGTAAAGCCGCTTTCTTTAACCTGCTGTCTTTCATCGTCCGTTACTCGGATAAAAAGACCATCCGGCTGAAACTCCCATATATCAAGACCCATATTGACGAGTGCTTGAGCATCATCCTTGTCTGCGACCTGAGCCTTTATCAATATGCATCTATCGCTCGGAGGCTTGGCATACGATACCAGCGTCAAAATCCCAACAACTATGCATATAAAAACAAGGTTAACGCACGTTCTCTGAAACCATTTCATTTTGCACCTTTCTTTCTGCCCTTATGGGCAAAAAAACAGTAAATAGATTGACAAATGTCATTCTGACCGGAGTCTCGACACAGGTCGGGACGAAGTGGAGGAACCCGGCTGCGAATATAAACCTGACATTTTTTGTAGCCAGCTCTCTCGACTTGGCTCGAGATGACGAAGATACAATTTCATTTTTGCCGCACACTGTGCACAGCTTTACTGCCTTAGTTTTGTCATGATGAAAATCTCATTGATGGAACACCATTTGGATTTTCTCCTCCAAACGGTTTATGATATGCAAGCATTATAACATCAGACCAGCTCTTGTCAATTAAAAACGGTGAAATCTTATGGAATATTCATCCTCATCCGGCTGGATTCGGAAATGCTCTTGTTCTCGCTAATCAAAAAGGTTTATAATACTACTACCATTTGGATTAGGCCCCTGTTCCTCTTTATCTCCTCTATAAGACAGGGGCCGTTTTTTATATCTGCTCTTTATCTGTCTGAACCCTCATCAATTCCAATCGTATAGTACTAAGGAACGGAATCTACGGGCCGAGTCGGACTATACAAACTCCTCTCTGGGCCCGATTATCAACGATAGTTCTTATTTGTGCCCTTGCTGCTTACCCTCCTATTTCCTCCAAAAAAAGCGGCAGGGGCTTTTTCATGAATTGCTCTGCTTTTTCAAACATTTATCCATTTTTTCCTTGATTTTTGGCCGCTAATTTTGTAAAATCATACTATATTTGGTTGACTGTTTTGATGATTAGATGGGGAGGAGAGATGGGAAAAAAACAAAAGAAAACAGGAATAGCCGTGGATGTATTGGCTTTAGCCGGCATCTTGGTGTTTTCATTGTTGGCCATAATCAGCATAACATTGCTTCTGTAAAAACGCCCCTCAACTTTCAATTTGAAACCCTTCAAAGACCATTTAAATGACGAAAACGTCTTGAGGAGTATCGTTTGAAGCTTTTTTTGCAGGAATTGCGCTTTAAATTCACTGATAGTGGCGGAAAAAGCGTTAAATTCAGAAAAAGTGTTACATTCGGTATTACCGGTGGCACATATATGTAGTCTTTGCTATTTCATTTTCCAAGGAGGGAAGTAGTACGGTGTATCGAAGATACACTAATACTTAAGCCTCTGCTTTACACATATGATTCTCCTCCATAAAGCAGGGGCTTTTTTATTTCCGGTGTTTATCTGCGTGAACCTGGATTTGTTGCCAATCGTAGAATACTATGGATGGAGGGAGACAATGCGGGCCGAGTCGGACTACCCCACCTCCTCTCTCGGCCCGCTCTTTTATTTGCATATAATCGATAGACCGGACTTGCCAGCATAAAATCCCACACTATTTTAATATATCCCTGTTCCAATTCAACAGATAGCATCGGTGACATGTAAAAAAACCAGCCTTGTCAAACTCGGCTTGCCCCGTTATAAGTAAGGTGCTATATTCGGTACGGATTTCTAACGGGTCAAGGGTGCGGTGACGGTGAGAAAGAAATACTCTGTTTGCTTAAAAACCACTTTTAAGGGCCAATTCGCCATTCATGCAAAAAATCTCATTCGTGGGAATTTTCTGTTGACAGAGTCCTTGAAGTTGAGTATGAACCTAAAAGCTTGTTCGAATGGAGGAGCTGTGGAAGACTTCTCTTTCCTTCCTACCGTGCGTTCCTTCACGCGAGAACTGGGAGAGTCAATCTTTGCAAAGCCAAGTGAATTTTCGGTGAACGCATGTTCCAGACACAGAACGAGCGTGAACAGGATGTACTTGATTAGCACCCTCGTGAGGCGGAAGTCTGGATAGAAAATAGTATTTTGTTGCGAAAGAAGGGTTTATTTCAAAGGAGGTAGCACATGACAAAGCATCGATACATTATTTGGGCGGCTCTGATTGCCGCAATTTTGCTTGTACATTCCACCAAAACGACGCGAGCAAACGAACCGATCTGGTCACGATTTCGCGGGCCGAATGGTTCGGGGCGCGCCGCCGAAGGTCAGAATCCGCCGGTCAAGTTTGGCCCTGAGCAAAACCTGCTTTGGAAAACAGCCGTACCAAAAGGGCACTCTTCTCCGTGCATCTGGGGAGACCATATCTTTCTGACAGGCTTTGACGAGGAAAAGAAAGAGCTCCAGGTGTTTTGTATTGACCGCAGCAGTGGAAATATCCGATGGAGTCGAATCGTGCCTGCCAAAGAGATAGAATGGGTGCACCCAGTCAGCAGTCCTGCTACTGCGACGCCTGCCACAGATGGTGAACGCGTGTATGTCTATTTTGGCTCTTTTGGGCTTGTATCCTATGATTTTGAGGGAAAACAGCAATGGGCGGTTCCTTTGCCGATTCCTGAGATAGCATACGGTTCCGGTACTTCGCCCATTGTTTTTGGCGAGCTGGTCATCCTCAATCGCCATGAACAAAAGGAACCGTATCTTTTGACCGTTGATCGTAAAAGTGGCGAAACCGCGTGGAAGCAAAGCCGGCAGCCCAAGATGGAAACTCAGTCCACACCCATCGTCTGGGAAAAGCAGCTGGTTATTCACCGGTACGGCGAGATCGTGGCGTGTAATCCAGCGGACGGCAATCATATCTGGTCGGTTTCCGCTGCTACCACTGGTGTGAGTACACCGATAATTGGCAACAACGTCCTCTTCGTCGGCGCGTGGACGAATTGGGGCGAGGAGGATTTACGTGTTACGCTTCCAGATTTTAAGATGCTGGTAGAGAAATATGACAAAGACGGTGACATGCTAATCAGCAAAAGTGAGTTCCCTGAGGACTTGGCGATCGCACGCCGCCCAGAAGCTGGAAATATTAAATATACCCAATGGTATCTAAAGCGATCTTTCCAGCGATTTGACCGTAGCCAGGACGGTTTGCTGGATGAGACCGAATGGAAAAGAATTGTCGCCAGGAGCTTGAGACTTCGCAAAATAGAGCACGGTTTGGCAGCGATCAAACCTGGTGGAAAAGGTGATGTTACAGACACACACGTCCTGTGGAAGGAAAAGAGAAGTGTACCGGAAGTGCCGTCACCACTCTACTATGATGGACGAGTCTACATGATTAAGAACGGTGGGATAGTCTCCTGTATGGATGCCGAAACCGGAAAATTACTCTACCGCGAACGGTTGGGAGCCGCCGGCCTCTATTGTTCGTCACCCATCTGTGCTGATGGAAGGATTTACATCGCATCTACCAAAGGTGTCATAACTGTCTTTGCGGCGGGAGATACCCTGCAAGTCCTGGCCAGGAATGACCTGAAAGAGGCGATTTTTGCAACGCCCGCTGTTGTGGAAAACAAGCTTTATGTCCGTACTGTCAAACACATGTACGTCTTTGGCGAATGATTATCTATACATTCGAGCCTTGGCGACTTTGGCAACAAAAACTGGGGAAAGGAGCTGCAGATTGTTGTAATTCAAAGAAGATTTTGACATTTTGGTGAAATTAAAAGGCGAAAAAGTGTTTTCGAAAGCGCTAAATGGGAATATCGGTCTACCGGTTTATTTCAAAGGAGGTAGAATATGACAAGGCATCAAAACATTAATCGGGCGGCTCTGATTGCCGCATTCTTGCTTTTGTATTTTGCTAACACGACACGAGCAAACGAGCCGAACTGGCCGCAGTTTCGCGGGCCTGGTGGTCTTGGAATTGCCCCGGATAATCAAACTTATCCAACTGAACTGGATATGTCGAAGAATCTTCTCTGGAGGACCGAGGTTCCAAAAGGACACTCGTCTCCGTGTATCTGGGGAGATAGCATCTTCATCACTGCCCGTTCCGGAAAGAACCTCGAGACGATTTGCATAGCTCGTGGAAACGGCAAAATCAAATGGCGTAAGGCCGTGGAGCCCGAGACGATGGAAAAAATCACTGGCACCAACAGCCATGCCTCTCCAACACCTGTGTGCGATGGAAAAAGAGTGTACGTTTACTTCGGCTCGTTCGGTCTTATAGCTTATGATGTTGACGGCAATGAGTTATGGAAGAAACCTCTTCCCGTACCTGAGATGCAACATGGTTCTGCGTCATCGCCTATATTGGCAGATGGGTTGGTAGTCATCAACTGTGACCAGAAAAAAGATCCTTACTTGCTTGCGGTTGACAAATCTACAGGGGAACAAGTCTGGAAAATCAAACGTCCAGTCACAAAGAGAGTGTTCAGCTGGTCCACACCTGTATTGTGGAAACAAAGAGATAAGACGGAATTGGTTGTTCTCGGTCGTGAACGATTAATCGCCTATGACCCTAAGGATGGTCGAGAACGATGGTGGGTGGAAAATCTGCCCATTGAGACAGCTTCTACTCCGGTTTATGCAGACGAAACATTGTATGTAACAGCTACGGTGGCTTTTCATGGTGATCTTGTCAATCCTCCACAAATACCTGAACCCAACGAACTCTTTCAGGAATACGATGTTAACGGAGATAATCGGCTGGACGAAGGAGAGGTTCCTGAGGATTTAGTAGCATTGCCTCGCTTAGGACCTCAGCACGTGGGTGTAAAGAAGCATTTCAAAAGATATGACTTTAACGGGGATGGGGCTTTAAGCAAAGAGGAATGGCAGCAGATTAGAAATAATATGCTGAGATGGGTCGGCAGCTTTACAAAAACCGATATGTGTCTGGCAATACGGAGTGGGGGCAATGGTGATGTAACAGAAACTCACGTACAGTGGAGAAATAGTGAGGGAATCAGCCAGGTAACGTCTCCCTTGTATTACAGAGGGCACATTTACCTGGTTAAGTTTGGAGGTTTTGTTTCCTGCTTTGACGCAAAGAGCGGTGAGAAACTGTTCAGAGAGAAAATTGGAGCAAGGGGATACTACTTTGCCTCACCGGTGGCGGCTGACGGTAAGATATACTTCTGTTCACAACCTGGTGTTGTAATCGTAATACAAGCCGGGGATAAATTTAAGATCTTGTCACAGAATAAAATTGGAGAACGCATCGCAGCAACTCCCGCTTTACTGGATGGAAACATCTATCTACGTACTGCGAAGCACGTGATGGCCTTTGGAGGGTCGTAGGGTATAAGAATCCATCCGAGGGTAAATTGTTGCATTTTCGAACGTTGACATCTCAATCTGCCATTCAATAAATTCGCTGGTTAGAGGAAATTTAAAAAGATGAACTCGTTTTGAATGGTATGCTCCCTTTGGGCTCATTGATGGTGAGAGTAGCTGAGTAAGATATTCAACGATAAACACTTTGACTCTTATATCTTACCCTTTAATTATGTCCGACCAAACGTTAAGTATAACGAAACCCAACCAAAAATACATTACAGCAAGTATCCCAAGGCATAAGGCGATTTCATAGAATATCTTTATCAACCCTCGCATCTGTTCCCCCCTTAGCTCTTTTTAGATTTTTATTTAACGTTTTAACTGGAGATTACCTTGCGGTTCTTCTCAGCGTTTTGGAAGTCAACTCCCCATATATAAAGTATAACTTATTTTCATCGAGTGACAAAGTCCGGGAAAATCGCTGTTTTTTGAGATTTCATTGTGTTTTTTGTCTATGTATAAGCAGTAAGTTGAAGAAAAGACCGAGTTTGGGATTGTGAAGATTATTTTAGCAGCCCATTTTTTATGCATCTTCGGACCACATTGCCAGTGCTGCTCGGCTTGCCCCGTTGCATTGTCAATCCCGTGAGACCGACCGCTAACTTAGGGAGTCAGGGCTTGTCTTATGCTTGCTGCGGGGGCTGGGTGCGGTGATAGTGAGGATGTTCCAGTGGCTTAGAATACACTTCGAAGGTCGCATTGCAGTAAAAAATTATTCCTTTCTGAACTTTCTGCTTGACTTCCTTATTTTAAACGTATATAATAGTTTTTGTGGAGTAGTGTTAAGGAAGGGTAGTACCAAGAAAGGATCGTTGCACTTCCTGACACACTTCCTCACGAGGAGATATCTATATCGGCGCTTAACCCTGGGCAAGGTATGGGCGCTGAAGCAGTTTGTAAGTGCGCTCTAATCGGTATGTAGGTTGCCGTCGTAGGATAGGTGTATATCTTGATAGGATGGCTTAGAAGGCGTAAAACATTGTAAAAGAAGTATAAAAAAGGGGGGCACGGGCAGTCTTTGGGAGGAGAGTATATGAAAATATTTTTACTCCGACGTTTCCCATTTAATAAGCTCGGCTTTACCGCTAAGCCTCATTTACAAGAGAGTGTCAAGCCTGTCTTGAGAAGTCAATCTTTCTGGGCTCTTCTCGAGGTTCTTTCCAGCCAGAACGGACACTACAATACGAAAAAGGCTTTACAAGAGTCAAATTGGAGCGACAAAGGTAGCTAACAAAAAGATAGACCCAAACGAACCATTAACCCAAATTGAGCTCGATATCGTTTTTCTGAGATACTTTCAGGGCCTGTGTAATCCAGAGGTGGCCGAAAAGCTTGGTCTTCAGCTTAATCAGGTCAAATACAAGATAAATAGGCCCAACGTCAAACAGTATATCCGTGAGGAAGTTTTGCCTTACAAACGAAGGCAAAGAATAGCGAAACTACTGGAAGCGCCACGTGTTGTCCCAATAATAGCCGTGAATGCATTTATTTTGGTTGGCGTCCTGGTGTTTTCATTTTTGGCCATAGTTAATGTAGCATTTTTTCTGTAAAAACGCCCATCAACTTTCAATTTTAAAAGGATCATCCGTCCACAGAATCTCACAACCCCTCATCTTTCAATTTTAAGCGCCTCCCAGGCCATTTAAATGACGAACCCTACTATTATGGTAAATTGACCATATGTTTTTGAGTTTGTCCATTTTATAATGATATTTTCAATGCATGTACTTATACTGGAGAAATTCCTTAAGTCTTCTATTTTTAGGGTCGATATTCAATTATGGATGTTATGGTTTTTATGAAAATATTATCCGGTAAAAAATTTTTTAAGATGCATAAAACAAATTGGTGAAAAGGATTCCATACAATGCTTAAAACAAAAGACATTATGAAGAAGAAAGTAATTTGTGTAAAAAAAGACACCCCAGTAGTTGAAGCCATAAGACTTATGTCGACAAACAATATTACCGGCGTCCCTGTGGTTGAAAACGATATGACCCTGGTTGGAATTCTTTCAGAACAAGATGTGTTAAGATTATTTCACACCTATGAAGACGAAAAAGACAGGACAGTAAATACTTTTATGACACATCCTGCTATCTACTTTGATGAGGAGGAACCTTTACTGGATGTTTGCTACCGTTTGAGGGACAATCCTATCAGAAGAGTCCCGGTTACATCAAAAGGCAAAGTGGTGGGCGTTATCAGCAGGTCTGATATCCTTAAATACATTCTTCAACTATGTGACGAAGAAGAGGCCGTTCCAGCCGTCGGTGCTTCGAATAATACAGCACGATAGATAACCTCCAAATAAATTTGGGCATGTGTTTAGCATAACAAACGGATGCTTTCAGGCGTTTATCGCACGTAATCTTTCAATTTTAAGCGCCTCACAGGCCATTTAAATGTCGAACTCACATTAAGGGAACAAAATACCCTTTGTCTTTAGTGTTTTTTGCGACACAACTCGTTAAACCCACCGGCAAAATTGTTAAATCCAAATGAAATTCTGGTATTATGAGACTTCAAGTGTACAGGAGTCTTTAAGAGCAGTGTCTATGGGAAATGTCGGCTTATTTTACGAGAGGCGGCATGATGTCCATTACTATTTATTCATTTTTAAATTTTGCATAAGAACTATTATTCTTGAATATAGATAATTTTATCCTACAATTGCTCCCATCCTGAAGAATGTGTCAAATTGTGCGAGGACAACATGGGAAATATCACGACGCATAAGAACATTGCCATATTCGTGATGGATATTCTCAAGCACGAAAGCAAAGACCATCCCGGCGTTTTCCAGGAAGAGGACGCCTGGTTCTTCGAGTTGGGCAACTGGTTCACGGACATGTCCCAGCTTCGGGATCCGTATGCGTTTATCTCGGGCAAATCCGCCATTTGGGAGATGAAAACCGGTATCAGCTTGACGAACGCCGCCCAATACCTTGACGAGGTCATGGGTAAGCCTAAGCCGGATGCCCAGAAGGACCGCGACTTTACATACGAGCTTGAAGGCGGACCAGTGCCGCGCAACGACCCGAAAAATGACGGCATCCTCGCTCGCTGGCTACGTCTGCTCGTTTTCGTCTGGGGTTTCGAGGTATTCGTCCACCGAGGCAAGCATATACCGGCGAGTGAGTTCGAGAACATCTTTAAGACTTTCTACACACAGTACTACCCCCATGAGCATTTAGACTGTCCGCCTTGTCCCGACGGTGACAGCCCCGAGGACCGGGTGATCAGTAACCGTATAGGGTCCCTCGTGGCCGATCACCGCTGCGACACGCCTCCCATGCGTCCCAAATCCGCGAAGAAATCTGGGGCCACTCGGAAGACGGACTCGTGGGTCCGCATCAAGCTGCAGGACGAGTTCGGACACCCGCTCTCAAACGTGAAGCTTATGTTGTCAGCGACGGACCACCCAGGCCAGAAGGTAACCACTGACAAGAACGGCATGGTCGAGGTTACGGGTCTGTCATACCAGGCCAAGGTGGAAGTCTTATGCCCCTTGCTCTCCACCAAAGAAAAGACCCCTGAGCACGAGGCGCGGCTCGAGAATACCTGGACCACAACCACCAAGAAGGTTGACGGTCACCCTATCGACAAGGGTGAGGCCCCCCCGCCGGGCTCGCAGCGCAAGTTCATCGCCTGTGTTGAGCCGGTGAAGCCCCAAGCCAAGCGCAACCTGAAAGTGCTGGCCTCTGAATTGAGCATAGGTTGGGAAGACCTATGCCGTTTCAACTTCGGCACGGATATTCCGCGCAAGGTGAATTTAGCCTTGCGTGATCGCGTGGGCTGCTACCGGACAGTAGACCGGGCCGGAAACTATACGTTTGTGGGCGACGAGAAGGGCGTAATTTACTTGCCTCATATGTGGGAGATGAAACGTCTCGGTGTGAATCAAACCCACGTATTCCGGGCAACTCGCGCCGACGGTCGGCCTGTGAAGCTACCGAAGAAAGCAGGCCGAGGGGCTGCAAAACCTACCAGGCCGGAGGGCGCGCCCACGGCCTCATCGAGCTCATCGCGCGCCGTGCTGGCTTACCTCGACGAGCATATCGAGTTCGTGGCTGACCTCTTAACCTTTATTGAGCACCACTGGAAAAAAATCGCTCGAGACAATCTCTCAGATTCCGAACGACAGATCCGCCGCCGGCTGCTCGTTCTGTTCGGTCACACCTGTCACGTTGTCGAAGACTTCTACTTACATTCGAATTTCGTGGAGATCGTGTGGAGCATGCTCCGGCGTGATCTACCCAAACGCTGGCGCAACCAGGCTGAGAAGCACCGACACCACCGTCTCTATTACCGGCGACTGCGGGCCCCGCTCACCAAGGGTGAAGCTCTCCATCCGGAGAACTCAAAGGATGGTCAGTCGCACATCTTCACGGGTTTCTTCGGGGCCAAAGACGTTTTCCACACCGTGACGGATGCCTTGGACGGATTGAATGAAAAGCTAAAACTTGACGATCCGGCTGCCATCATTAGATGGTTTCCCGGCGCCGGGGATATGCTGGGGAACCGAAGCACAGAGGATATCTCGAAGTTAGTGGAGAAAGACGCGAAGAACCCGGACGATCCTGCGGCCACACATCGGCTCGCGATAAAGGAGTACGAAGCTGCAGTTGTGATATGGGACACTCTCGGTTGGGTGGCAAGTAAGAAACGCCGTCACCGCCTTTTGCACGACGACCCCATCGACGAGATCGTCGGGCGGCATCACAAAAGGCTCAAAGCCGGCACTTATGACCGGGTCTTCAGAACCCTGTTGGATCACAAGCGCCTCCATTCGCGATCTGTCGATACGCTCAAGAAGGCGTTCAGACTGGACAAGGACCTGATATTCAACTCCGAAGGTAAGATCCGGGCGGAGTGGGAGAAGGGAAAGAATTTACCGGTGGGTATTCTTGGAACCTTTGGATTCCTCCTTACGATGGCTCAGGCCGCCGAGGAGGAGCACGAGAAGTCGGAGGAAAAGAGCCTCGACCACGACAGAGACGGTGTAAACAACAAAGACACAAAAAAAGCCTACGATGCGAGCTGCAACGATGCAACTGCCGAGGACATCGGTTCCCACTCACTCCTGGCAAAGGACAGTCCTCGCAAAGAGCCCCTGCGTGAACCGGCGATCAACCTTGCTACTCGTGTCGCCTGCTTCGTTGCCCAGACTCTGGCTTCGCAGATTGTCACTAACAAGGTCAACCTGGCCAAGTTCAACAATGAGGCCTCGGGTAAGAAGACCGAGGGGTCATTCAATACGATAAACCGAGGGCGCAGTGTCGATTGGCTGCACCTGCTCCAGCACTTCCTCTGCCACCCCAACGAATGTGAGCACAACTGGCACATCGAGGCTATGGATTTGAAGCCGTCAGTCGCAGAGTACCTTAAGCACAACACCCACTATGTGCTGCGCCGGATCGACGTGAAGACGAGGGACGAACGCATTAAACAGACTGGCCGCAACCAACTCGAGCATGAATATCACGCCTTCGAGGAGGTGAAGGAGAAGGAGTGGAAGGAAAGGTAAAGGCTCGTAATGAACACTGAGAACGACAAGGGCAAGGTGCACCATGTTCGGGAGAACGAGTGTATTCTCGGGATCGCTGTCGAGAATGGCCTTTTCTGGCAGACGGTGTGGAACCATCCGCGTAATGCCGAGTTGAAGAAAAAGCGTAGTGATCCAAACCTGCTGCTTGAGGGTGACGAGGTTTTCGTGCCTGATCTTCGGGAGAAGCAGGAGATATGTGCCACCGAACAGAAGCACTGCTTCCGCAAGAAGGGTGTCCCTGTGCTTTTTAGGCTGCGCCTTCTCGAAAACGACGAGCCCCAGGTCGATGTGCCCTACATCCTCAATATTGACGGCATTTTATACAAAGGTCGAAGTGATGGTGAAGGCATAATTGAAGTGGCTGTTCCGCCCGTCCCCAAAGAGGGGATTCTTACACTTGGTGAGGGAGACGAAGCGGAAGAAATACAAGTGGCCCTCGGCGGAGCCGATCCAATAGGCGATGTAGAGGGTGTGCGAAAGCGGCTTTTCAATCTGGGCTATGACTGCGGCGCTAAGGACGATGAGGAAGCCCTGGCCGCTGCGATATTCTCCTTCCAGCTGAACCAGGGCATCGATGTCACAGGCGAGTTAGATGAGGCAACACGTGATGCTTTGCGTAAGGCGCATGGTTGCTGATTGCTGTTCTGGTTGAAGAATTTAGGTTTTGCACTTCACTCACAGAACGGTCATTAGTTTCAATTTAAAGCATTTCACAGGCCTTTCAACCAGCATCCTTGTCAAAAGAATGTAATCAGATCGGGCTGGAGCAGCTCTCATTAGTCCCTAAATCTACTGCCAATAACTTGCATTATAGCGACTGAGTTTGCTATAATTATGTCACACGAGTAAATTAGCCGGACTCATAATTTCGGGCGAAATATCTTGGTTTGGAAGAACCTTCTTCGACAGAGAAGGGCAAAAGCTATGCGCAAAGAAAAAGGCTTTACGTTAATAGAGCTTTTGGTGGTTATTGCCATCATTGCGTTGTTGATGGCGATATTGATGCCGGCGTTGCAGCGCGTGAAGAAGCAGGCACAAGCAGTTAAGTGCCGGGCCCACCTTAAACAGTGGGGTGTTATCTTTGCGATGTATACCAGTGAAAACGACAATAAGTTCATGCATTGGGATGCGGGCGTATGGGTAGAACCGCTGAGGCCGTATTACAAAGAGGGTGGTGAGGCGATGCGTACCTGTCCGAAAGCCACGAGGAGTGTTGAGGAAGGAGCTTTTCCTACGTTTGCCGCGTGGGACAGGGTCAATCAGTATACCCTGGAGGAGGAGGTTTATCGCGGCAGCTATGGTATCAATAACTGGCTTTATGACCGACCGCCGGGCGCAACCAGCTCAACTCTTATGTGGGGCAATCCCTCTGCGAATAATTGGATGACTACCCAGATTAAAAATGCCAACAATGTACCGATGTTTATGGGTTGCTGGCGCTGGGGTGGTGCTCCTTATGATACCGGAGATTCGGCTTCACCGGCAGGCTGGAATGAGCCTCCGCCGTCGGAGGACGTATTTACAAATGGTTTTGGGCGTTTCTGTCTGAATCGGCACAACGGGACAGTTAACGCCTGTTTCGTAGATTTTTCTGTCAGAGCGATAGGGCTGAAGGAATTGTGGAGGCTGAAGTGGCATAGAGTGTTTAATATAAATGCTGCACCGCCGGATTGGCCGGAGTGGATGAGAAACTTTAAGGACTACTAACGACAATCGCTGAGGGAAGACACAAAATAATGCACAAACGAAGTGGGTTTACTTTAATAGAGCTTTTAGTGGTGATTGCTATCATTGCGTTATTGATGGCAATTTTGATGCCGGTTCTGCAGCGGGTGAAAAAGCAGGCAAAAGCGGTTGCGTGTCAATCTAATCTGCATCAGTGGGCTGTTGTCTTTGAGATGTACGCGGGTCAAAATGACGGGTATTTCTGGAGTGGGGATTTTAACAGGGGCGGATGGGAGCAGTATGTCTGGGTAGGACCGCTGCGGCCATACTACAGCGACGAGAGAGAAATGCGTTTCTGCCCGACGGCTACAAAACTCAGGGAAGAAGGAGCCCGTGACCCGTTTGCAGCGTGGGGGCCTATGCGGCAGACCGGTGACCAAAGCGGCAGCTATGGAATGAATAACTGGCTCTGTAATCCACTGCCGGAGGTGGAGTTTATACATGGGCGAGAAGCGACCAAAGATAACTGGCGGAATGCTTATGTTGAGGGTGCAGGTAATATACCGCTGTTTTTAGATTGCGCGTTTGTTGAGGGCAAGCCGTACGATTTCGATACTCCTCCGGAATATGACGGTGATATATCAACGTATTTAGTAAGCGCTTTACAAATCAAGCGTTTCTGCATGAACCGACACGGTGAGTATGCAAACGGCGTTTTTCTGGATTTCTCCGTTAGGAAGATTGGGCTTAAGCAGCTGTGGACTTTTAAGTGGCATCGAAGCTTTGACATAAACAACTCGTGGACTACAGCTGGCGGAGTTCAGCCGGATGACTGGCCGGAGTGGATGAGAAGGTTTAAGGATTATTGAAAAGAAGCAGTTAATCCTTCCTAAACCTCACGCTTTCCTGTGAAAGTACAAGCGTTGGGCCTCTGGATAAAGTTGCTGCCGCATTTTTTCGTTAGACATATCCCGATACAAACCCTAATATTATTCCAAATTACTTTGTAGAAAAGTCTATTTGTCATTCTGAGTTCGCCGTAGGCGGGCGAAGAATCTCTAATTCTTCGACCCAAAGAGATTCTTCACTTCGCTACGCTTCGTTCAGAATGACAATCTTTGCGTTTTTTCAACAATTTAAGATTTGCTCTATGGCTGAAAAAGGGAAATATGTTTATGATTGGCCGAGGCCGATGGTTACTGTAGATGCGGTGGTCTTTACCAGAACCGGTGACAAGACCAAGGTTCTGCTTATCAATCGCGGAAAAGAGCCATTTAAGGGCAAGTGGGCACTGCCGGGCGGATTTATCGATATGGATGAAGAGCTGGAGGACGCGGTCGCAAGAGAGCTGGAGGAAGAGACGGGGCTGGTGGGTGTTCAATTAGAGCAGATGCATACCTTCGGTACAGTCGGCCGAGACCCGAGGGGCAGACAGGTTTCCATAGCATTTATGGGTATTGCAACGAAGGGACAGGATAAGATAAAGGCCGGTGACGATGCAGCACAGGCCCAGTGGTTCGATATAGAAAACCTGCCGAAAGATATGGCATTCGACCATAAAGACGTGGTCAGATTTGCAATCGAAAAGCTAACAAATGAATCAAGGCGTTGACATTTCGGTTGATTTTGCGGGGATACGGCTGGCTAATCCGGTATTTACGGCTTCGGGGACGTGCGGATATGCCGATGAGCTGTCTGATTTTATGGATTTAAATACGCTCGGCGGATTCATTACAAAAAGTATTACTCGCCGTCCGAGAAAAGGGAACCCGACGCCGAGGATTGTCGAGACAGATTCGGGGATGCTTAATGCGATTGGATTGGCTAATATCGGATTAGATAAATTCATCGAAGAAAAACTGCCTGTTCTCGAAAATATGAGTGCTGTTGTTTTTGTTAATGTGGCCGGCCAAACTATTGATGAATACGTGGCTGTGGCGCAGCGGTTGTCCTCTGAAAAAGCGATAGCCGGGTTCGAATTGAATATTAGCTGTCCCAACGTCAAGAAAGGCGGGATAAGTTTCGGCACCGAACCTGAGCAGGTAAAAGAGATTACTTCGGCGGTGAAAAAAGCTGTCGGGCAGAAGATTCTGATGGTCAAGCTATCCCCTGCCGTTACTGATATCAGTATAATAGCGCGAGCAGCGATTGAGGCGGGCGCCGATGCACTCAGTCTGGTGAATACATTTACGGCGATGGTTATCGACATTGAAACCCGCAAGCCGGTTTTGGCCAACCGGACCGGTGGGTTGTCGGGGCCGGCGATAAAACCGGTAGCAGTTCATCTGGTCAATAAGGTCTATAATGAAGTTGCGAAAAGCCGCGGAATACCGATTCTGGGCGTGGGGGGAATCAGGACCGCTTCGGATGCAATCGAATTTATTATTGCGGGGGCTTCAGCGGTGGGTGTCGGTACGGCGAATTTTATTGAGCCGGGATGCGCGGCGAAAATAATCGAAGGCATAAAAAAATATTGCGTTCGCAATAATATAACTAATATCAAGGAATTGACTGGTTCACTTTTAGAGGAGAAATAATTATGGCCGGCAAAATGTTTCGCATCGAAAGAGTCCTGTATAAGCAGTTTTTCACTTCCATCGTTCTTCTGTTGTCGGTTATTCCGGGCCTTGCGGCAGGACAGGAAATACAATTAGATGAACGCCCTGCCGAGCCGGGTGAATGGGGTTACCGCCCTGCCGTCGGTGCGGTATCTCAGGTCAATCCACCGAGCTTTAGCTGGCGGCCTCAAAGAGGGCTGACGTGGGAAATCGAATGCGCTCGTGACACAGGGTTTGGAAACGTCGAATATAGTGCAGAGAATATCGAGTTCAATGTACACTGTCCGCCCCGTACTTTTAAGCCGGGGACTTATACGTGGCGCTATCGTGGCAAAGATAAGAACGGCCGTTATACGAACTGGAGTCCGCCACGAACGTTTACTCTTGCGAGTGACGCTGTAGTAATGCCGCTGCCGGCCCGCAAAGAATTGATTGGGCGGATACCAAAAGGCCATCCGCGGCTTTTTATGCGTCCTGAGAACCTCGGACGCCTGCGGGAGCTGGCGCGGGGCGAAATGAAGCAGGAGTATAATAGACTCGTAAGTGATTGTGAGAGGATTTTGTCCAGGCCGCCCTCGACCGAGGAGCCGCCGAAGTATTCGGACGATTTGGAACGCGGCAGCGAGGCCTGGAGGAAGATTTGGTGGGGCAACCGGACATATACCATCAGGGCACTCAACAGTGCGGCGACATTGGCATTTACGAGATTGCTCGGCGGACAGGAAAGATACGGCCTTGAGGCCAAAAGAATTCTATTAGAATGTGCCAAGTGGGATCCGAAAGGCAGCACCGGTTATCGCTATAATGACGAGGCGGGTATGCCTTACAATTATTACTTTTCGCGGACATATACTTTTGTTAATGACCTGCTTAGCGAGCAGGAGAAGAGAATCTGCCGGGAGGTGATGAAGGTGCGGGGGGACGAGATGTATCAGCATCTTTGTCCGCGGCATTTGTGGCGGCCTTACGGCAGTCACGCCAACCGGGCTTGGCACTTTCTTGGTGAGATTGGAGTCGCCTTTCTGGGTGAGGTCGAGGGAGCTGAGGATTGGGTCTGGTTCGCAGCGAATGTCTTTTTTAATGTGTATCCAGTATGGTGCGATGATGATGGAGGCTGGCATGAGGGGGTCAGCTACTGGTCGAGCTATATCGGTCGTTTCACTTGGTGGGCTGATATAATGCGGGAGGCCATGGGTATCAATGCCTATGACAAGCCGTACTTTTCCAAGGCCGGCTATTATGCGATGTATCTTATGCCGCCCGGCAAGGTCAGCGGGGGATTCGGCGATGGGGCCAATCGCAGAAGGGCTTCAACCCTCGTGCCGCTGCTGAGCCAGCTTGCGGCGCAAGCTGGCAACGGACATTGGCAGTGGTACACAGAGCAGATGGGCGGACCCGAAGTGACATCGGGATACATTGGATTTATCCGTGGTGCCCTGCCGAAGGTTGATTCCAAACCGCCGGATGAGCTGCCTGCCTCCAAGCTCTTCAGGGGTACCGGGCAGGCCTATCTGAATACGACGTTGAAGGATGCGGGGGAGGACGTGCAGGTCATTTTCAAGTCGAGCCCTATGGGGACGCAGTCGCACGGCAATGCAGGCAATAATTCATTTGTGCTCTGGGCGTATGGTCAGCGGCTACTGATTCGTACCGGCACCTATTATAATTACGGGGGGCCGCATCATCGTGACTGGATGTGGAGCACTCGCTCGGTTAATAATATTACGGTCAACGGGCACGGCCAGCGCAAACGTAACGCCAATGCCCGGGGCGAAATTGTTGCTTTTAAAACTACGCCTTCAATGGATATAGTCGTCGGCGAGGCGGGGCAGGCATACGAACCTGCTATAGAACGTTTTACGAGGGCGGTCATTTTTGTCAAGCCGGAATTAGTGGTCGTTTATGACCGTTTGGATGCGGGGGAACCGGCAACGTATGAATACTGGCTGCATGCAATCAATAAGATTGACGTTGATGGCCAGCACAATATCCGGGTCCAAAACGATGATGTGGTTTGTGATATAGATTTTCTTACACCATCGGGTCTTATTTTCAGCCAGACAGACCAGTACGACCCCAATCCTATCCCGCGTATCAAGCTACGAGAGTGGCACCTGACGGCGAAGACAGAAGGAAAGAAAAGACAGATGGAATTCGTAACACTCTATCGTCCGCATCGTCTCAAGGACGAGGTGCCTGATGAGTCAAGTCTGGAACGAATTCAGGGAGGTTATTTATTGAAGGCCAAAATATCCGACGGCGAATTTTCGGTGCTTCTACCAACCTCCGACGATGTTACTTTGAAAGCAGACGGTCTGGAAAGCAAAGGTGCAATCAAATGCAGATCAAAGAAAGAAGGCGGAAAAGTTCAAATATTCGGACTTGATGAATAAAAGGAGTGAAGCGAAATGGCCAAATCCTACGACATAGCTCAGGACAAGGATATGGAACAATTATACAACGAAAGAATGAAGCGCTACATTACGGCAATGCGGAACGAGAAGCCGGATATGATTCCGATTCGGCCATTCGTTGCCGAGTTCACAGCCAAGTATGCCGGGTACACCTGCCAGGAAGTGGCGCATGATTACAACATGGCCTTCGAGGCTGCCGTGAAGTGCGCGAAGGATTTCGACTGGGACGCCGTTGTTCCAAACATGGTCTATGTCTGGACGGGTCTGGCTCAGGCTGCCGGATTGCGCTACTACGGTATCCCCGGCATAGGCATCCCCCACACGGTCGGCTTCAACTACATCGAGCCGCCGGAAGAAGAGGCATTTATGAAGGCGGATGAATACGATGAGCTGATCGATGACCCGACCGGCTTTCTCTACAACACCTGGCTGCCTCGCGTCTCCACCGAAATCAGCAAGATTGGTGAGGCCTCGACAAGCCGCAACAACCTGGCACTGGTCAAGAGCGGTATGGCTATGCTGCAATACTTCTACGCCTTCGGCCCGCAAATCGCGAGGCTGCGATCCGAATGCGGTACGGGCTCGGCTATTGCAGGCATCTTCAAAGCGCCGTTCGACATTATCGCCGACAAATTGCGAGGCTACCTTGGGCTAGTGAGTGACATGCATACGCAGCCCAAGAAAGTGCTCAAGGCCTGCGAGGCGCTGATGCCGCACCTGGTCAACGTGGGCCTGACTACTGCCGATGCGAACAATCAGGTGCCCATCGGCTACTGGATGCATCGCGGGTGCGTGCCTTTCTTCAATCCGAAACAATTCGAGTCCCACTACTGGCCCACGCTCAAGCCCTGTATCGAGGAGTTCTGGAAGAACGGCCACCAGACGCTCTTTTACGCCGAGGGCAGGTGGAAGCATCACTTCGAGACCTTCCGCGAGCTGCCCGACCGCAGCATTGTGTTTCACTGCGACCAGGACGATATCTTCGAGGTCCATCGCAGCCTGCACGATAAGTTCGCCATCAGCGGCGGCATCCCGAACGTGATGTTGAGCTGGGGCACGCCTGAGGAAGTACGGGAGTTCTGCATGCGGGTCATCAAAGAAGTGGCCCAGGATGGGGGTTATATTATGGACGCCGGCGCCATTATGCAGGATGACACCAATATTGAGAACATGAAGGTGATGAATCAGGTGTGCCGCGAGTATGGTGTCTATTCGTCCGGGACTTACGAGACGCCGACCGATACGCCGCCGTGCGATTTGCCGACATCATTGGAGTCACGTAAAAAAGTGAAGGGTATGGCGGGCCGGGCGACGCCGCGAGTGAAACCCGGTGTTTGTATTCCATGGGAAGAGAAATTAAAAGAGATGCCTGAGATTTCGGGGAACAAAGAGCTCATCCGGAAAGTGTGGGAAGACATTGACAGCCTGGGTTATGTTTATATCTGGCAGTGCCTACTGTCATTCTGAGTTTGTAGTTCTATTGATGAATTAAAATACACGAAAGACGAATGGAAGAGGATTGGAGGTTGTAGTATGAATCCAAGACGGCATATCACACGTCGTGCCTTTATTAAAAAGGCCGCAAGTGTTGCCGGGAGTATTGTTGCATTTCCGTATATAGTCCCTTCATCGGCGCTGGGCAAGGCTGGTTCGGTTGCGCCGAGCAATCGAATTATAATAGGCTTTATTGGTGTCGGTGGTCACGGCAGAGCGGTTAATTTAACTAACTTCCTAGGTAATGCAGATGCTCAGGCGGTCGCCGTTTGCGATGTCGATACCAACAACAGGAACATAGCCTGCGAGATGGTGAACCAGAAATACGGCAATAAAGATTGTGCAACTTATAATGACTTCCGGGAAATTATCGAGCGGGATGATATCGACGCTGTGATGATTTCCACGCCCGACCACTGGCACGTTCCAATCTCGATAGCAGCGGCTAAAGCTGGAAAAGATGTAGAGTGTGAAAAACCAACGCTGACCGTTGAAGAAGGACGAATCCTTTGTGAGACGATGAAGCGTTATAATCGTGTCTTTCAATGGTCCACGGAAGACAGGTCAGTGGATGTGTATCATCGAATGTGTGAGCTGGTTCGCAACGGTAGAATCGGCAAGGTTCACACTATCCGAGTAGAGTTACCGAGCGGACCGGATACGCCCGGTGACCCGACGCCAATGCCGGTGCCGGAAGGTTTTGATTACGAGATGTGGCTGGGCCCGGCTCCGTATGCACCATATACAAAGGACCGAATTCACTGGAACTTTCGCTGGATTCTCGATTATTCAGGCGGCCAGTTGACAGACTGGGGGGCTCATCTTCTCGATGGTGCACAATGGGGGAATGATACCGAATATACGGGGCCAGTGGAGGTCGAGGGCAAAGGTGTTTTTTGCAGCGAGGGACTCTTTGACACGGCCAAAGAATACAGAATCGAGTACAAATACGCCGACGGTGTTAGATTGATAGTGACATCGGGCACGCCGAGCCTGCGATTCGAAGGATCTGAGGGATGGATAGGCAATGTCGGCTGGAGAGCGAAATTACAGGCCGAGCCTAAAAACATTCTGGACTCGGTGATTGGCCCGAATGAGATTCATCTATATACATGCCGGGCCGGCGAGCAGCGGAATTTTCTTGACTGCGTGAAATCGCGTCAGGACTGCTACTTTCCGCCGGAAATAGGACAACGATGTTTCACAATCGCCCACATCGGCAATATCTCAATGCTGTTAGGACGAAAACTGAAATGGGACCCGGATAACGAGCGATTCATAAATGATGAGCAGGCCAATAGGATGCTGTCGAGGTCGATGCGTAGTCCGTGGCACTTTTAGGATTGGCTATTGTCTATAGGTTATTGAAAAAGGGAAGAATTATGAAAGCTCAAAGCAAAAAGATTTTTGTAATTTTGCTGCTTATTGGGATTTTGTGTTTATTACTGGCAGTAGATGCCGGTGGAGAAGATGTCCGCAACAGAGTCAGTCTAACAGGCAGCGATTTTTCCCAGTGGCAGGATAATACCGGACAGTGGGAGATTGTCGGCGATGCGTTTATTAAGCCCGACAATGAGAAGTTACTGAGCAGCAAGCCCGGTACCGGAGTGATTGTGAACGGGCCTACCGGCAGGACATCGCATCTTTTCAGCGAAGACCAATTCGGTGATATAAAAGCCCATATCGAGTTTATGGTTTCCGAAGACTCGAATTCCGGTATTTATTTTATGGGTAGATACGAAATACAGGTATTCGATAGCTGGCAAAAGAAATCGCAGTATCCGGGAATTGAGTGCGGTGGTATCTATCAGCGCTGGGATGAAAACAGAGAACCGAAGGGCTACGAGGGTCATTCTCCAAGGGTCAACGTATCACGAGCTCCGGGACAGTGGCAGACGTTCGATGTAATTTTTCGCTCCCCCCGTTTTGATAAGAATGGGCGAAAGATTGCCAACGCTCGTTTTGAGAAGGTTGTTCACAGCGGGACCGTGATACATGCCGATGTTGAGTTGACTGGGCCGACGCGGGCCAGTGCGTATAACGATGAAAAACCGACCGGGCCGTTAATGCTGCAGGGCGACCACGGGCCGGTGGCGTATCGCAATATCCGGATTGAACCGGCCGGGCCGAATCCGTTCTTTGCGATGGATACAGGAACAAAAGACAACAAACATAAAACCGCAAAAGAGCAGGTGGAAATGGTCAAGGAATTAGGCTATGCGGGAATCGGATGCACGGCGGGCGAGGGACTGGGGGAAATGCTCGAAGAGCTGGATAAGAACAGCCTGAGAATGTTTGCTGTTTATCTTGGTGCGAATATTGACGCAGACCAGCCGAAATACGGCCCGGAATTGAAAGAGACAATAGAGATATTGAAGGGGCGCAATGCAATTCTGTGGCTGTTCGTGCTAAGCAAGAAGCTCAAGCCCTCTTCGCAGGAAGGTGATGCGCGTGCTGTGGAAGTCATCCGGGAGATTGCAGATATGGCGGGTGAATCCGGAGTGCGGGTGTCACTATATCCACACACAGGCTTCTGGGTAGAGCGAGTGGAGGACGCAATACGAGTGGCGAAGAAAGTTGACCGCAAAAATGTGGGAGTAACCTTCAATCTCTGTCACTGGCTAAGGACAGATAAAGAAAAGAATATGAAATCGCTGATAAAATCGGCAATGCCATATTTGTCTGTCGTAAGCATCAATGGTGCTGATAGTGGAGGTGCAGATTGGAAACAATTGATTCAGACGCTGGACCGCGGCTCCTTTAATATTCTGCGCTTCCTAAAAGTTCTGAAGAAATCCGGCTACACCGGCCCGATAGGACTGCAGGGCTACGGCATTGGGGGTGACGCTTATGAGAACCTGAAGCGTTCGATGGGGGCATGGCGCAAGTTAAACAAGAAGTTGGCTTCCAAGGAAAAATAGCTCAAAGTTTTTTGTTTATAACTAAACAGTATCTGTTGCGGAAAATGAAAATCGACGATGTCACCCCTGCGAAAGCAGGGGTCCAGAGCGAAAAACTGGATTCCCGCTTTCGCGGGAATGACAAATACTGTTTCCGCAACAGGAACTAACTATGATATAAAGAACTAATCCGGCATAAGATATAACTTCATTGTGAGGAAAGCCGTGCGAAAATGTCGAGTCGAGCTTCCGTAATAGAAATTTAAGTAAGAAAGGGCAAAGAAAAATGAAGAGTAACAAATTGTGTTGTTTGGTAATTTTGATTGTTGGATTACTTGTCACTTCGGGTTGGACGGGCGATTGGCCGCATTATCTGGGCCCCAATTTCGACCTCCAGCCTTCGCTGAAAGAGTTCACTGCGAAATCGGGGACCAAGGTATGGGACGCAAAGGTCAAGACGGGCATGTGCTCGCTCACCATCGCCGACGGCCTGCTCTACACGATGGGCAACAGCGGAACGAAGAAGGACAAGGATAAGAATAAGGCCAGGGACTTCGTTTACTGCTTAGATGCGAAGACCGGTAAAGAGAAGTGGACCTTCGACTATCCCTGTCTTCTCGAACCGCGCCTCCACCCGGGTGGTCCCAGCTCCACGCCGACCATTCACGAGGGGAATGTATATACGCTCAGCAAGTTCGGCCATATTTTCTGTCTCGAAGCCAAAACAGGTAAGAAGGTCTGGGAGGCCTCGGCAGAACAATATAAACCAGACGCCGCCTGGTGGGGTTTTCCGGGTTCGCCCACGGTCGTCGGCGATGTCGTTATTTACAACGTAGGTAACAAAGGACTGGCTTTGAACAAGGACACGGGTAAAGTTGTCTGGAAGAGCGAGAAGAATGTTGTCGGTTACTCCACAGTTAAGCCACTGCCTGCTGCCCTTTTCAATCGTCCGGCAGTGGCCGTGTTTACAAACCGGGATTTCTTTGTCCTCGATCCGGCAACGGGTCAGTCCGTGGCGACCTACACGAAGACATGGAAGGAGAAGTCGAACTGTAACGGGATAACTCCCTACATCCACAAGGGCCATATCTACCTCGTTCACAGCGCGCACGGCATGAGCCGCCTGTCGCTGGACGGCGAGACGTTCAGGCAGGATTGGCTGTCGGAGGACGCCAAGTACCCAAACGAGTGGTTCGCCTTCAACACCCACGTTATTTACGGGGACAACATCTACTTTTTGACCAAGGACCGCAGGCCGGGAGGAACGGGATTGAACTGCGTCGATGCCGAGACGGGTCAACGCAAATGGTTCGATGAGAAATACGATTTCGGGAATTTGCTCCGGGTCGGTGAGACGATGATTATGCTCAGCGAGAAGGGCGAGCTGATCTGGGGCGAATTAGGCGAAGAGACTTTCAAGGAAACTCACCGGCAGAAGATTCTGGATGG
>JABAOF010017989.1_pt3 | contig 26419 bp, 20 predicted proteins | sample 7062171 | NCBI WGS metagenome assembly JABAOF01 (sample SAMN14538628, study PRJNA623070) | marine sediment metagenome | biome: marine biome [ENVO:00000428]; feature: marine pelagic biome [ENVO:01000023]; material: deep marine sediment [ENVO:00002113] | place: India: Gulf of Khambhat ...
GCCCTGATGCATTTTAAAGGCACTCGTTGGGAATCGGGAACAAGAGACTAGGCGTGTTAGCTTCGCTGAAAGGATAGAGACTAGAGACTGGAGACTAGGGATTAGGCGCTTTGGCTGCGCCAAAGCGTTAGAGACTAGAGATTAGAGACTAGAGATTGTAGACTGGAGATCAGTAGGCAGTGGCAAGACCAGATCCCAGATTAACCGATTCCTGATTACTTTTTGACCTATTGACCTATCAACATTTTCACTGATTAACTGATTAACTGATTCCCGGTCCCTGATTTCTGTTCTCTGTCTACTGATTTCTTCCACTTTCCTCCCCCTCCGTTGTATAAATATGTGAAGAAGGGGGAGGGGTGCTTGTGCCTTCCTTCCGAGGCTATTCTTATCGATGGACGCCTGCGTGGAAACGTAGTCGTACCCCAGAGGATGAGAAGAGATGGAACAAGGGGGAAAACTTCATCGGATTGGTGTGATCTCCGATACCCATGGGATCCTCAGAGAGGATGTGCTCCAAGCCCTGGAGGGTTCCGAGTTAATATTGCATGCCGGTGACGTGGGAAAAGAGGAAATACTCGATGCCCTCGAGCAGATTGCACCGGTCAAGGTCGTTCGTGGCAACATGGACCGCGAATCCTGGACTCGAAAACTTCCATTAACCCAGGCCTTCGAAGTCAAAGGTACCGCCATATTCATGATCCACGATCTGAATTTGTTGGATATGGATCTCAAAGCAGGGGGGTTCGAGTTAGTGGTCCATGGTCACACGCATAAGCCAAGCATCGAGGACATCGACGGAGTGCTTTATTTAAATCCTGGAAGCGCCGGACCACACCGTCCCTCCAACCCGGTCAGTTTGGCACAAGTTGAAGTGGATGAAAATGGGGTCCGTGCATGCTTTATCTTCCTGGAGGGATGAATCGCTCTTTTTCTTCTCCGTGAATGCTTGGTCATTTACTGCAGGATCATCATAGCAGGATGCAGTGTACGTGAAATGATCTGTGGAGGGCGCCAATGCAGAAAGCCGTTGAATCCAAAGACGTACAGTCGGAGGTGAGGAGGGTTGTCCTAAACGACTCGACGAAAGCCTTCGTCGTCGAAGCACAGCGCACACCCGGATATTCTCTCCTCGATCTGCTCCACGGTTATGTCTATGCTCGTTGGCCCTACCTCTACATTGGGATCGGAGTGGGAGAGCATCCATTCTCCGATGTGATAAAGACCATTGCGAGCATCGTCGACCTGTTACCTTTCAATGGGCGTGAAAAGGCGGAGGATGAGACCTTTGCTGAGGGGTACCATGGGAAAGTGATGCCGACAGAATCAGCAAAGCAATTAGTAGCAGTGCGGGAGCCGATCTCAGTGGAGGATCTGGAGAGTGTGATCCCATATACTCACGCAAGGGCAATCATCCTCAAGAATCCGGATCACATCGTGGCTCTGGAATGCCCTTGTCGTGCATCGCGCTCGGACCCCTGTCAACCTATTGATGTGTGCTTAATCGTCGGTGAGCCATTCGCCTCATTCGTCCGAGAGCACCATCCACACCGCTCCCGCTGGATCGAATCTTGGGAAGCACAGCACATCCTACAGGCTGAGCACGAACGTGGCCATGTGCATCACGCGTTTTTCAAGGACGCCATGTTTGGCCGCTTCTACGCAATCTGCAACTGCTGTCCATGCTGCTGCGGAGCCATGCAGTCCATGCGCAACGGAACTCCTATGTTGACTTCCTCGGGGTATGTGAGCAGCCTGGCCAAGGAGCTTTGCCAGGGCTGTGGTCATTGCACTGAAGCTTGTCCATTTGGCGCTCTGAGCCTAAATGGGACCGTCGCCAAGGTCGATAAGTCAATTTGCATGGGCTGCGGCGTGTGCGTTTCAGCCTGCGATATGGGCGCCCTTTCACTTATGCTTGAGCCGACCAGAGGCATCCCGCTCGAGATTTGTGACCTCATTGAGAGAGTTGAAGCACAGTAGGGCTAGGTCCTTATAGGTTGGTCAGATGCTCAGATTAACGAAAAGCAACCACCCCAGGGGAGTGGCTGCGGCCATAGTCGTCAGACTATGGGGTTGTATTTGGATTATACAATGAGACCTTGCATGAGAGTCTATGGAAATTTTCATTCCCCAATTTAGTTCAGGGAAAGGGATTCACGGTTTCCAAACCCAAGGAATAGGTCTAGTTCAGGGTGTTACAAGTTGAGCCATCAGTTTGAGGTTTCATGCGAGAGGACCTCACGCGGGTGGCGATAAGTGATATAAGCCCGATGTTTCAGCACCGGGCTTACTAATTGTATGAACACAGCAGGACTGCTCAGATCATAACCGTTGTTGCCTCCTAATCACTTTCACCCAGATACCCTTGGGCAACAATGAGTTCAGCGTTGAGGATGGAGCCGCTTGCCGCGCCGCGCAGTGTGTTGTGCACTAGCGAGACGAGTTTGAGATCGAGCACTGGACATGGCTGCAGGCGACCGAGGACAACTGCCATGCCATCCTGAGCGGTTCGATCTAATCGAGGCTGGGGGCGGTCGATTTCTTCACGCAGTATGAGCGGTTTCTCAGGTGCGCTGGGAAGTGATCGAACGGTTTCTGGAGCTCGAAAACCTGTGAGTACAGATCGTGCTTCTTCCAGGCTGGCTTTTCGGGAAAACCCAATGGAGAGAGCTGCTAGGTGGCCGTCTGAAACCGGCACCCGATGTACCTGCGCGCTGACCGTGAAGCTGGCCATTTGGAGTTGATCGTTCACGATTTTCCCCAACAGTTTTCGGGGCTCTTGCTCAACCTTCTCCTCTTCCCCTTTGATAAATGGGATCACGTTGTCGTGGATATCAAGCACGGCTATTCCCGGGTAACCCGCGCCACTCACCGCCTGCAGCGTGACGGCGTGTACTTTCTCAAGCCCGAACGCGTCATGCAGCGCCTTCAAAGGGATTGCGATGCCGGTGGTTGCACAGTTAGGGCTTGTGACTACAAAGCCGTTCCCATTACGTTTTGTACGCTGAAGGTCGATCAGCGCCAGATGTTCTGGGTTCACCTCAGGGATGAGCATGGGAACATCGGGCTCCATACGCAAGGCAGACGCGTTAGAGCAGACAACATAACCTTCCTTGGCCAACCTGGGCTCGACCTCATGAGCCACACTAGAGGGCAGCGCCGAAAAAACCAATGGGACATCTCCTGGATCCTCCTCGCTGGATCGAACGAGGAGCGGTCCAACCTTTGAGGGGATTTCTTCAGGCAGTATCCACTGAACAACCTCACCATAATGTTGCCCTGCGCTTCGTTCCGAGCCGGTGAGTGCAACGACCTCAAACCAGGGATGATCCGCGAGAAGGCTCACAAAACGTTGGCCGACAGCACCTGTGGCGCCAAGGACGGCTACTGGGATTCTCTTATTCATGGAAACTCTCTCCTGAGATTGATGTGTGATTTTCATGCATGATGGACTTCCTCGTCATCTTCATTCATCCCATTCCAACATCAACGTATGGATGGCCTGCAGCGTGCCCTGGCATTGGTCGGATTTAACGGTGAATGAAATGCTGCATTCCGAGGAGCCCTGGGCAATGGCGATGATGTTGATCCCCTCTTTTCCCACTGCGGAGAACAGTCTGCCAGCGATCCCAGGTGTGCCCCGCATGCCTGCACCGACGACGGTGATGATGGTGATATCCCTTTGCGACCAGATCTGGTCGATATCGAAACGGGCGATCTCGCGTTCGAACTCCTGCGTTAAGGCTTCAACGACCACTGGGGCACTCTCCTGAGGAACGATGAAGCAGATACTCTGCTCTGAAGAGGCCTGAGAGATGAGTAGGACGCTGGTCTCGGTGCGCGCGACAGCGCCGAATGTGCGTGCTGCAATGCCCGGAACACCGAGCATTCCTTTTCCTTCAACATTTATCATGCTGACACCCGGGATTGCAGTCACCGCTTTAATGATCCCATCGGATTCATGCTCAGCCAGGATCAATGTCCCGGGGTGGGCGGGATTGAATGTGTTCTTTACGCGCAGTGGGATTCCAGCTTCGATGACCGGGCGGATGGTCTTCGGATGAAGGACTTTTGCCCCGTAATAGGCCAACTCGCTCACCTCCCGGTAACTCAACCTCTTGATGCTCCTAGCCTCAGGCACCAGTTTCGGGTTGGCGCTCATCACCCCATCGACGTCGGTCCAGATCCAGACCTCATCGCTACCCAAGCAAGTGCCTAGCAGAGCGGCGCTGTAATCGGAGCCGCCACGGCCCAGTGTCGTGGTGATCCCGTCGCGCGTCGCTCCGATGAAACCAGTAACAACAGGTAGAAGACCTCCTTCCAGGCGCGGGAGGAGCACTTCTCGGATTCTTTCTTCGGTTTCTGGGATCAGAGGAGCAGCGTTTTGATGGCGGTCGTCAGTAACGATGAGTTCAGTGGCGTCCACGGCCTCTGCAGACAATCCCGCCTGCTTCAACCCTGCTGCCACCAAACGCGCATTTATCTGCTCGCCGAGTCCCATAGTGTAATCCAGCGCTCTTGGCGTGGCTTCTCCCAGAACATATACGCTGCTGCAAAAGCGCAGGTAACTATCTATCATCGCATCGACCTGTTGGAGCAGTTCGGGGGAACCTTGTTCAGATATTTCTGCGGCTGCCTTGTGATGTTGATCCCTGAGCTGATCCGCGATCTGCCGAAAACGGTTCGGGTCACCTCCTGCCGCGCTGAGAGTCCCATCCCGCAAAAGGTCAGTAACGCCGCTCATGGCGGACACGACCACGACAACGTGCTCTGCGATGTGTGTGCTGCAGTCATGAACAATATCCACCACTTGGGAGATAGCTTCTCCGCTTCCGACGGAGGTGCCTCCGAATTTCATGGTGACGATTTGCATCATGTTATGTGCTCCTTGCCGGACAAATGCCCTAAAAGCATGACCGCTTCCTGAGGTTGGAAGCGGCCGAGAAATCACCTGGAAACAATGAGCAATGCTCGCTCAGCCCTCACCAACCTCTATCTCCTCTCGGGCGGAGGTCGTAGTCGTAGTCCAGGTAGTCGTGAGCGCTGTTTGCTTTTTCATCTTAATCGAGTTCTCGGTAAGTTGAGTGATAGCGTATCAAAAAAGGGGGTGAGTTGTCAATTGGGAAATGTGGGACGTGAAATTCAACACCTAGTCGTGAAACGAGCTCCACAAGGATCTCGATCGCATTCGAAGGCATATCCACGAAAACCCATTGAAATGGGAGTTGGATGAATATTTTCCATCTAATGAATGATCATGATTGGTTATTGTAGTGGCAGCTCGCGAGCCGCCCTACGCAAGGGTACATGAATTTTTGGCATAATTCATGTATGAGGTGCGCACGAAGCGTATCCAAACCGATCAGGAGATGATCCCGATATGTCATTTGTAAGACAGGGTCCCCGACTCTTATACGTGCTCTTTGCCATGGCACGTCCCACACAGATCCTCCTGATCGGTTTTGTTTACCTTTTTGGGGCGCTCCTGGCCTATGCGAGCGGTGTGTCCATTGACAGTGTAGTTTTGTTATTTGGATTCCTCGCGTTGGTGCCGACCAGCATTAGCATCCATTATGCTAATGAATACGCTGACTATGAGACCGACAGTCTGACGGTGAGGACGCCTTTCTCTGGCGGGAGTGGTGCGCTCCCGGGTTCGGGATTACCGCGCAAGATTGCCTTAATCGGGGCGTGGGTTGCGTTGTTCATCGGCGTGGTACTCGCGCTGGCAGGATGGGTATTGGGATTGCTGACCATTCATGCAGTTGCCATCCTAACCGTGGGCGCGTTCTTCGGTTGGATGTACTCATTGCGACCGCTAGCGCTGGCCTGGCGCGGTTGGGGTGAGTTGGACAATGCACTTTTAGGGGGTGTTCTCCTTCCCTTTTATGGTTTCGTCGTCCAGTCGGGGAGGCTGGAGTGGTGGGTGCTGGTAGCCTGTCTTCCGTTCGGTGCCATGGCGTTTATCAACCTGCTTGCAACCACTTGGCCGGATCGCGAGGCGGATGCCATTGTGGGCAAGAGGACCCTGGCCACGCGCTGGCCCGTTGGGCGTTTGCGACTGATTTATTGGGCAGTTGCATTGAGCGCGTTCGTTCTGATGCTCCTGATGGTTGGGAACATTCTCCCGCTCGTGGTGTTCTGGGGTAGCCTTCTTGTCCTGCCAGTGGTGGTCTGGGGTGCGGTGCGTTACACGCGGCAGCGGTCGCCTTTCCCCACCGTGGCGGCAATGGTGTTGATGCTGGGGTTGCAGATGGTGGGGTGGTGGTCGGTGGTTTGAGGTATTTCTTCCTCTAGATAGAAATCAAATCTTTTGCGGGACAGGTTCTACCACATTTATCGTCTCAGGCATAAATCATCCGAAGGTGTAGGGGCGGCTCGCGAGCCGCCCCTACGCTGGTGAAATCGTCGATCCTTGTTTGACAACCGCCTCCGATTCATGCTATAGTTATATTGCACATATTTGCAGTTTGTGAAAATGTGTGCAATATCCGGACCTGTGTGTTCATCCATTCCCCGCATTAACGCGTCCTCGATCCTTCATCGAACAACGCGAGCTCCAATTCTAAAAGTGTGGTCCTTCAGTGTTTTTATGATTTCGCTGAAAGGCAAAACATGAACCAGACGGATACTCAGCGTAGCATGTGGCATTCAATCCTCTACCGACCTATGTGTGCGTTTTCGGACATACTCCATGAGTGAGCGCGACGATCTATTGGCTCAAATTGCCAGTCAGTACTACGAAGAAAACCTCACCCAATTTGAGATTGCCCAATCCATGGGCACCTCTCGGTCTACAGTTTCCCGCTTGCTTCGAGCGGCGCGCGATGCGGGTATCGTCGAAATCACCATTCATTACCCTTGGAAGACCGATTCACAACTTGAGCAGGACCTGATCAACCGTTTCAACCTTCAGCATGTGGAGGTATTGGCGGGTGATGGGCGCAAGTATGAAGAGATCCTCAGGGGCATTGGTGTGCTGGCAGCCAGGTACCTGGAGCGCACCCTTGTTTCGGATGTAATCCTGGGAATTTCCTGGGGGACAGCAATCCACAGCACAGTCCAAGCGCTTCGGCCTAAAGAAATTCAGCGGATTACGGTGGTTCAGATGCTCGGCGCAGTTGGGACGGAGGATCCATTAATTGACGGTCCTGATTTAGCGCGACGTTTGGGCAGCATCTTTGGCGGTGAGCACCGCTATCTGCATGCGCCTCTTTATGTCGAGAATGAACAGCTCCGCGAGGCACTTCTCCAGGAACCAACCATCGAAGAAACATTATCTCTTGCGCAGCGAGCGGACATCGCCGTCGTGGGTATTGGATCGCTTGATCCAGACTTTTCCAGCTTGTTGCGGGCCGGATTCCTCGATCGAAATTCACTGGCGCATCTTTGTGAACAGGGCGCTGTGGGTGATATTTGTGCGCTGCACTATGATGCATCAGGTCGCCAGATGGATATTGAGCTTAACCGCCGCATCATCGGAATCAAGCTCCAGGATTTACACGGCATGGGCCAGGTGATTGGAGTTGCCGGTGGTGAAGCCAAGGCGGAGGCATTATTGGGTGCATTGCGAGGTAGATACTTAGGTGTGTTGATTACGGATGATTCTGCCGCGCGCAAAGTTCTGGCGCTGGATCAGCAATGAAGGAGGTCGCGAGGAGATAGCCTGACGATACAGGACCTATTGAACTTTCACTTCGTTTTATTGCCCAGATCCTTGAGTATAGAGAGGAGGATGCACATCGACCTAAACCTGTGTGAATTCACAGGCGTATGCATTAGAACGGCAAATCCAGTGGCGTACAAGCCAGGAAAGGAGGGATGAACCTGCGAAGAATGGTGAGATCTGTCAGGGTGACGATCGCGACTGGCCTCACGTCGATAAAGCATTGATTTGCGATGGGGGCCCTGCGGATTGACATAGTTGAAACAGCTTTCTCAAGGTTGAAAATGGAGGAGAAAATGTCAATAAAACGAAAGGGGGTCTTGGCGCTAACAGCCATCGTCATCCTGTCGCTTGTCCTCTCGGCATGTGTAACAGAGACAGAGACCCCGGAGCCCACGGCGGTACCTGAGGAACCCGAACCGACCGAGGCAGCACCGGCACCCGAACCGACCGAACCTCCACCAACAGAGGAACCGCCGGAAGAAGTCACGATTCGATTGGCATTCTGGGAACTCTTCGGCATCATCGAGCCCAGGATGCAATTCGATGTCGATCGCTTCAACGAGCAATTCCCTCACATCAACGTCGAGTTTGTGATCGCACCTGAGGCCTTCACCCACAGCCAAAATATGCTGACGATGATTGCAGCTGGCGATCCGCCCGATGTGATGTGGATGGGAGACGCCGCGATTTGGGACTTCGCCGCAAGGGGAGGGTTGATGGACCTTACGCCTTCCATGGAAAGTGATGGTGTCACCGGCGACATGTTTGTACCGACCGTCGAGGACGCGAGATATGAAGGAAAGTACTATGCACTCCCCGACCACGGTGGTCCACTCATGGTCTTCTACAACAAAACCATGTACGACAATGCCGGTTTGGAGTACCCCATTGCAGAGCCCACAGATGAATGGACGTGGGATACCTACCTCTCCAATGCTGAAAAGATCACCCAGGTTGGTGCCGATGGTAGGGTAGAAGTCTTCGGCACGGAATCTTGGAATATCTGGTTCCATTGGATTCCCACGATCTGGACCTTTGGCGGGGGTGTGATCACGGAGGACAGGACGACGAGCCGCTTGGATGAACCCGAAGCGAAGGAAGCCATGCAGACTGTTGTAGACACCATGCTAACAGAGCCTATTGTAGGCCCTGCACTGACCTCCTACGCTGAGATGGGTACGGACTTGCTAACGCTCCTGCTGACGGAAAAGTGTGCGCATTTGGGCGCTGGCGCTTGGGGTCCCTCATTGTTCACCAATCCAGAGACAAGAGAGCCGGTGATCGATTGGGGTCTAGCTCCTTATCCCTATCAGGTCCAACCTGAAACCATCATGGGCTTTGTGGGTTGGACCATCCCAGCTGAAACCGCACATCCCGAGGAAGCCTGGGAACTGTTGAAGTTCCTTGCCACGGATGTGGAGGTTCAGAGGGACATTGCAAAACGAGGCATTGGGATCCCTGGACTACTCGAGGCTGTCGCATACGGCGATTGGTTGATGCCATACGAACCGGAGACCGATCTGGAAATCTGGCAGCATAGCATTCTGAGAGCTAGGGGCATTCCATACCATGTCCAGTGGACGCAGACTATCGAAGGCGTCGTCACTGAAGAATTCACATTGATGTACATCGGCGAGAAGCCTGTCGAAGAGGCCATGAATGATGCCGCCGCGAGGATGAACGAGATTTTAGCCCAACCTCTCGAATAGCTTCGCGCAACATTACAGATCATCGTGACACTTTGCTGGGGGAGGATAAATTTGGGCCTCTCCCAGCAAACCTTCGGAGAAGATAATGGCCGAGGTTGCACTTGGGAAGTCGCCAACAAGCACATGGAGACGTTTCATCGCGTGGACACGCCATTGGAAAGTTCGCGAGGCGGTCTGGGGGTATCTCTTTCTGCTCCCGAATATCCTTGGATTTCTCGCTTTCAACCTGTTTCCACTCATTTTTGCTGTTGGACTGAGCTTTACTCGTTGGGACCTGATTTCTGATCCAGTTTTTGTCGGTTTGGGTAATTACGAGAAATTGTTTCTCGATGATGAATCATTCCGTATCGCCATCAAAAATACCATCGTATTCACCCTTCTAAGTGTTCCGACTGGAACGATCATCTCACTCATTCTGGCCAATATCCTCAACCAGAAGATCCGCGGTACGACATTCTATCGAACCGCTTATTTCCTACCTGTGGTCTCTTCATCCGTGGCAATCGCACTGGTGTGGGCTTGGGTTTTCAACCCCGATTTCGGATTAGCCAATGAAATCCTCTTCAATCTTGGACTTCCGAGGCTGAAGTGGCTCGCGAGTACCGCATGGGCGTTACCCGCGGTTGTGATCGTCTCTGTTTGGCGTGGCATCGGACCTAGTACGGTGATCTTTTTAGCGGGGCTTCAAGGAATACCCGATGAACTTTATGACGCTGCTAAAATCGATGGTGCCAATTCTCGGCAACTCTTCCGTTATGTCACCATTCCGATGCTCTCTCCAACCACCTTCTTCGTTATCGTCGTCTCGATCATCGGATCTTTCCAGGTTTTCGACCTCATTTTCATGATGACGAGTGGTGGTCCGGGACGAGCATCATTGGTGCTGGTTTATTACATATATCAACATGCATTTCGATGGTTTGGGATGGGTTATGCAGCATCGATTGCTTTTATTCTCTTCCTTGTAATTTTCATCCTTACGGTGATGCAAATCCGATTATCCGGTCGGTGGGTGCATTATCAATAGGATTTGCGTTGGAATCATAGGTCAGCATGGTTGATGAGCTACAGGGTCGTAATCAGTTTTGTGAGAAATATCCATGGAGAGTTCTAAGCGTGTTTGAGAAGGAGGTTATTTTCCCGCAAGAAATGTGTTTCCCAGAAGATTTTATCTGGGGGTCTGCCGCATCTGCCTATCAGATAGAAGGTGCTTGGAATGAGGATGGAAAGGGTGAGTCAATCTGGGACCGTTTTTGTCACACACCAGGCAATGTAGCAAACAACGATACCGGAGATGTGGCGTGTGATCACTATCATCGCTACGAAGAGGATATTGATTTAATGACCTTTCTCGGCATTCAGGCTTATCGATTCTCCGTGTCATGGTCCCGGGTATTACCGCAGGGTAAAGGGAAAGTCAACCAGGCAGGGTTGGATTTCTACCATAGGCTAGTAGACCGGCTGCTCAGTGCGGGAATTATGCCCCTAGCTACCTTGTATGTGTGGGACCTACCACAGGTCTTGCAGGAGGGAGGGGGTTGGGCCAATAGGGATACGCTTGAATACTTTCAAGAATATGCGGTCATTATCTACAACGCGCTTAGCGATCGAGTGCATCTTTGGGCAACACACAATGAACCCTGGGTGATCTCATTTGGAGGTCATTACTATGGACTTATTGCTCCAGGGATTAAGGATACTAAGACAGCCTTTCAGGTTGCACATCACCTATTGCTGTCCCACGGGAAAGCGGTCAAGAACCTTCGCGCGATGGGAGATGACAGAAATAAGATCGGCATATTCCTCAATCTTACGCCCATTCAATCCGTCTCTGACGATGCAGAGGACTACGAAACAGCGAAGCGTGTAGACGGACATATGAACCGATGGTTCCTCGATCCCATTTTTATGGGTACGTATCCAAATGACATGCTCAATTGGTTCGGAGATTATGTTCCAATGATCGAATCGGGGGACATGGACATCATCTCAACAGGAATCGATTACCTGGGCGTTAACTATTACACACGGTTAGTCGTTGAAGCATTTCCAGAGGACACGTTCTTAGGAGCTAGACCAATCCCAGTTGATGGTTCGGAAACCACAGAAAGCAACTGGGAGGTTTATCCACAAGGGCTTTATGAACTCTTGAAGCGTCTAGAGGATGAATATCATCCTCCTGCAATTTTCATTACGGAAAATGGGGCAAATTACCAAGATGTGGTTGACGAAAAGGGGCAAATCAACGACCAGAAGCGGATTGAGTTCCTGAATGACCATTTTCTTCAAGCATACCAGGCGATCAAGGACGGGGTTTCGCTGCAGGGATACTTCGTATGGTCGCTGATGGATGTATTCGAGTGGGATTATGGTTATTCCCATCATTACGGGCTCATTCACGTGGATCGTGAGACATTGACTCGAACGGTGAAGCGGAGTGGGCTGTGGTATAGGCAGTTCATTCAACAACAGAGATCCGAACGAGAAGCGCTATGATCAAACAACGTGGTGATCTCATGACAGGCATTGTACGGCAGTTACCACAGCACTTGAGGGGTATCGGGCTGCACCTCATCCTCAGTTTGGGAGTTGCAGTCATGGCGCTGCCTTTCATTTGGATGCTCTCAACCTCGTTGAAAATTCCAGAGCAGACTTTGGCCTATCCTCCCATATGGATACCAGATCCAATCCGTTGGGATAATTATCTGGACATCTGGGAAATGATGCCATTTGGCCAATTCTTACTGAACAGCTTGAAAATATCGAGCATCATTGCCATTGGCCAGATGATAACAGGGTCGATGGCGGGTTACGCATTTGCGAAAATTCGATTCCCTGGTCGGAATGCAATGTTCGCAACATATCTGATGACGCTAATGATTCCCTATGTTGTGACCATGATCCCATTATTTATGATCATGCGGCAATTGGGCTGGATCAATAATCATGCCTCAGTGATCGTCCCACTCCTGACCAATGCATTAGCGACATTCTTGATGCGGCAGTTCTTCCTTGCAATTCCAGATGAACTCATCGATGCGGCTCGAATCGATGGGGCTAATCCTTTTCAGATATACCTGCGTGTTATGCTTCCGCTCGCTAAACCCGCTTTAGCCACGGTGGGCATTTTTTCATTTATTGCCTCTTGGAACGATTTCCTCTGGCCACTGCTCATGTTGCAGCGACAAGAGCTAAAGACAATCACGGTTGGCCTGTCTTATTTTAGAAGCATGTACCAGGTACAGTGGCACTACCTGATGGCTGCTTCCGTCACAGCGCTCCTTCCAACTTTGATTCTGTTCATCTTTCTCCAGCGGTACTACGCTCGAGGTTTTGTAACGACAGGTATAAGGGGATGACCATGGTTGTTCGGACTGAAGTGTTAAATAAGTTGTATGGTCAAACACATGCTGTCAAGGACCTGGACCTGCAAGTAGAGGCGGGTGAAGTATATGGATTCTTAGGTCCTAATGGGGCAGGCAAGACAACGACCTTGTTGATGCTACTCGGAATGGTCGAACCTACCAGTGGAAGGGTATTTATGTTCGGGGAAGAGGTGAAAGGTCTGGACACAAAGTTGCGGTCGAAAATTGGTGTAGTGCCAGAGCACCAATCCCTCTACGATGAGATGACGGCGTGGGAGTACTTGAGCTTCTTCGCCCAGCTTTATGGGGTCGAGCAACAAGACGCGAGAATTGAGCAATTATTGGACTATTTTGATCTCTTGCCCCATCGTAATACTCGCCTTGGAGCGTACTCCCACGGAATGCGCCAGAAGGTCAACATCTGTAGAGGGCTACTCCATGATCCTGATTTCTTGATCCTCGATGAACCGGTTCTGGGGTTAGATCCGGCTTCAGTTCGATTGGTGCGAGACCTGGTTCTATCACAAAAGAAGAATGGAAAAACCGCGCTCATCTCCTCACACATGCTTTCAGAGATTGAAAAAACGGCTGACCGCGTAGGGATTATGAGCGAGGGGCAGCTCGTGGCGGAGGGTACGATCGAACAAGTTACAAATGCCATTGGAGGCGTCAGTGCTATAGAAATTGAGTTGGAGGAACTCAACCCGACGATTCTCGAAAGGTTGCTCAGTCTTCCAGTGATTCTTGGTGTGGATGAACGTGGAACTAAATTGATCGTGCAGGTGGAAGACATACAATCTGCCCGCTCAGCTGTATCCAAGGTGATATCCGAAAGTGGCGGCGTGATCCTTAATTTTGAGAGTAGGGGACCAGATTTAGAAGAAGCATTCTTGGCCATCACGCAGGGACATGTTGATCGCTTAAAAGAAGAGGTGGGATGAAGATAACTCGTCCAAGTGGGAGAGCTGTTACAACGAGCTTCATGAAGTGGGAATTCATGCGAGCGCTTTTCAGTTTTCCTAATTACATTGCTATTTTTCTTTCTCTCTTTATCGCATGGCTCTTGCTCAACGGAACTGTCAACTCGGTAATTGAGAATGGTCTTTTGATAAGCACGAATCCCTTTTTAATTCCGTTCCTCGCAATACTGATACCATACGCAGTTTTTTTGGCATTAGTAGTAGCAATATCACTGGCCAGGGAAATTGAGAATCGAACATTGGAGGTACTCTTCTTCGCTCCGATCCAATTTCCATCATTTGTTCTCGGAAGATTTCTCGGGCAAATGACCTATTTCATTGTGGCGTTGTTATTTGTTTCAATTTTCTTCATTGGGTATGCCCTAAGTGCGGACATGAAGATACCAACAGGTCTTTTAGGGGCGATAGCTATTTCACCATTTACAGTGGCGAGCGTAGTGGGCTTTGGCATTCTAATCGCATCGCTCATCCGCCGCGCACGGTTGACCATCGTCGTTCTATTGAGCATCATCTTGGTCCTTCTCGCCATTCATTTTGGTCAGGCTATTCTACCCAGCCTGCAACTTGATGAGACATCGAACGCGCTGAGCGTACTTGGGGACTTTGTTAAGATCCTGTATCGATTGGTTGAATGGATTTCTCCTTTTGCCTACTTGGCCAAGGGTATTGAGGCATCGCAAATTGGTGAACTGCATCTGTATCTCATGGTCTTCGTTGGGGCACTGGTCTATACGGCTGTCACACTGGCACTTGCAATTTGGGTGTTACATAAACGGGGATTCTCAAGATGAGAAGAATAGTTATCGCAACCTCTTTGATTTCTATACTGCTTCTTCTCGGTCCGCCTCCTGCGATGGCTGAGCAGCCTGATTTAGTAGAGCAATTGGTGTATGCGCTGGAAGTCTTCGATGGTGTGGGCCTTGCAAGCACATTTGTGCCTGAGAGTGAGAACACGATTTACATGATCGCAGATCACCCTAGCGCAGTCTCGCCTCGCAGAACCATGGTCTATTACTGGCCGATCACGCAATCGTACAAAGCAGATTGGGAAACACTCAATGAATCTGCGGAGGCCAGATCGTTAGAGATCCTCCAAGGTCGGAAGGTTATCCATGTCGCCGAGACGACGATTTTCAGCGTCGTCTTTCATGAGGGCTATGGCTCAAGAAAAGCTGAGCTGTATTGGGGGATCGAGGCCGAAGAGATTTATCAGAGTTATTTGGAACAACGCGATGCCTATTTCGCTGAATTTCGTGAATACCAAAGCGCTCTTCGTGAGTACCAACGTGCCTATGACGAATATCAAGATGCGATGTTAGATGAAAACGTCACGGAAAAACCACCAATGCCGATACAGCCCGAGGAGCTTGAGCCCTTTGTAATGGTAGCCACGCCACTCATCCGTGGTTATAAGATCGATTTGCCTGAGGGAAGCTATCGCATAAGGCTGCTTGGTGAGGACGGTCAGATCATACCCAAGAGCGAAAAAAAGCTCGAGGTCTTTTCCCATCGCCGGACAGGTATTGGTTACAACATCATCCCCGAATCGCGGTGGACCAAACCTGAACGCTCGGATGACCCTGAAGGAACGATATATGTGAAGAGCGGAAGCGATGCCTCGCTCTACTTGCAGCCTTTTTACCAGGCTGAATTCAATGAGGCAAAATATCGTGGTCTTCTGGATCCCCAAGATCACAGCGGAGACGAGAACCGGTGGGTTTGGGCTCACCTAGGAGAGTATGAAGGTGGGATCCTTGTGCTGACCGTTCCGGAGAGCTCTGAGGAGTTCGTTACCATTGAGGAGAGGCCCTTTCAGGTGGTACAGATGCCTGGACCAACCCTCGGTTATCAAGTTGTTGAACATGATCCTGAAATTGCAGGTGGCCAGCGACCGACGTTTACGGGATTCGAACTTGATCTGGAGAAACACAGTGGGAGACTCGATGTCCAGCTTCTGGATCCTGGAGGTGATCTGGTGGAGGGCAGCGAGCGCGAAGTCCGCTGGATACCTTCGCAGATGCCCGTTGTCCAATACCTTTGGGTAGGCTTACCGTTACTAGTTGGCTTCATCGTCTTCTTTATCAGGCGGTCAATGGTTCAACGGATGAAGAAGGAGCCCAACGCGGCGTAAGAAGGGATTACAAAAAGGAATGAAACACTTCATCCCTCGCATCCGTGGAGATGAATTTCGCAACCGAACATGCACCGAGATCGTTCCTCCCGGTGAGATGGGTTGTAATGACCATTGCCTATTTATGGATACTGCGGGTCGCTGGCATTGCATCGGCATCATCAATGCCGAGATCACCAATGGTGAATCCTTTTTCCACGCAGTTGGGGATTCACCGATCCAGCCGATGAGGCGGCTCGATCCGATCTATAGGATCCGTGAGGGTGAGCGCACCTGTTGGGCCCCTTGCAATGTGGTCGTTGATGACAAGATTCATTTCTTCTGGACCGACGCATCGGAATTCTATGGTGTTCCCCAAAGCGAGGACGAACGGGGAATATTTCATCAGCGGCATGCCACTGCACCCCTCTCCGATGTGAGGGATTGGACGCATCATGGGATTGTATTCGAGGAGGAGGGCGGTGTGCGCGATCCGGAGGTCTTTTGGGTGGGAGATCGTTGGATGATGATATATTGTCGCCGAGTTGATTTCGGCGGTCGGTATGGCGAGTCGGTTGTCAGTTACCGTTATTCGGATGATCTTTTCAATTGGGGAGAGCGCGCGGGCGATCTTGTGCGGGGTCTTGAAGATACACAGTGGTTTGGTTCATCAGAATCGCCATTCCTGTACCCGCGCGAGGAGGGCTGGTACCTCTTCGTGACCCACGTTGGTCCCGCGAATTATCACCGCACCAAAGTCTGGTTCAGTGCGGACCCCACGGATTTTGGGATGGATGAGGATCACATCACAGTGCTTTTCACCCACGCCGCGCAGGTCTTCGAATTCGATGGAAAGACTTGGATCACAAATACAGGCTGCCACTCCACATTCTATGGCTTTGAATTTCCGAGTGATATCGGCGTGGAAGTGGCGGAGTTGGTATGGGATCCGACAGGGGGAAGTGTTTAGGCGACATGTCATACGCGGATGGATGGTCAGCAATTCATTTGGAGTGTCCGGAACGAGTTCCCCGCACGGAATTCAGCGCGCATGATTATCACTATGAACTCATGAAGGCGGTCACAGGGATCGATGTTGGGGATGATAGCCCTAATGATGTCAAACTTGCCGCGTGCCAGGCTTTTATCCAGAAGTGGAATTACGACCTGCTTTTTGCAGATCAGATTGACGCTCAGGAGTTCGGAGATCAGAAGACCAATATGGGGCACGGGGCTTACGCTGCAAATGGTATGGATTTCGACAACGATCTTCACATTGCTTTTAAGGATCCTGAGGAGGTTCTATCCTTCGACCCATGGCAAGCGTATGGCGAGATAGACCAGGAATTAACAACCACTCGCTTTGAAGATGGATATCGAACCTTCTGTGAACTCTTTCCAACGAATGTGAACATGGAGGGCATCTACATCACATTGATCACAGGCCTGACATACATCTTTGGTTGGGAGATGCTACTTTTAGCTGCTGGGATGGATTCGGAAGCTTTTGGCGAGTTGACCAATCGCTATGCGTCGTGGATCCAGCAATATTACGATGCATTGGCCAATGCGGAAATACCAATCGTTTGGAGCCATGACGACATGGTTTGGGCAGAAGGAGCGATCTTTCACCCAGATTGGTATCGTAAGTATATCTTTCCAAATTACCAAAGACTCTGGGAGCCACTCATTGAGAGCGGGAAGAAGATCATCTTTGTATGCGATGGAGATTACACGCAGTTTGTGGACGATGTCGCAGCTTGTGGAATCCATGGCTTCTGGTTGGAGATATTCACGGATTTGGAGTATGTCGCGGATCGTTACGGACAGACTCACGTGTTGATTGGGAATGTTGATACCCGTGCATTGCTCTCTGGTGACAAGGATGACATACGTACAGAAGTTGAGCGCTGTATGTCCATCGGGAAAGGGTGTCCAGGATACTTCATCTCAGTTAGCAACCATATCCCTGCAAACACGCCGGTGCAAAGTGCGCTGTACTACAACGAGGTTTATGAGGAGTTATGCAAGCGATGATGATCCAGCGGAGTGAGACCGAACAGGCGGCTTTGCTGAGGGATTGATGTTAAGTTCCTTGGGATGGATTACGTGAGTGATCAAAGTTGTTCCCTTTGAACCACGCATGGGCAGGATAAGGTGAAAGCAGCTGTTTTCTATAACAAAGAGGATGTCCATTTAGAGGATCTGCCGAGACCAAGGATTGGTCCTGGTGAACTTTTGTTGGATGTTGAGGGAATAGGTCTTTGTGGAAGCGACATCGACAAGATTACGGCAGAGGCAGTTTCTCCAGGGACTGTTCTTGGCCATGAGGTGGTGGGTACGGTCGCTGAGATCGGAAAGCGCGTGGAAAAACTCAAGGTTGGCGACCGGATCGTTGTAGCCCATCATGTCTCATGTCAGGAATGTCATTACTGCGTCCGGGGGTCCGATTCGAAATGTGAACTCTTTCGATCCACGAATTTCGATCCAGGGGGATTTGCGGAGTTTGTCCGGGTACCTGAACCGAATGTGCGATTGGGCGCTCATTTGATCCCGGATCACGTGAGTAATGAGGAAGCTGTATTCACAGAGCCACTGGCTTGCTGCCTCCGTGCAGTTGAGCGCTCTCCGGTGCGAGCCGGAGATGTGATCCTGATCGTAGGTTCGGGAGCAATAGGCCTTCTCTTCATCCAATTGGTCAAGCTCGCGCAAGCTACAGTGATAGCGACCGATATCCTGCGAGATCGTCTGAAAATGGCTCTTCAGTATGGGGCTGACATCGCGCTACACCCGGCGGAGGATCCGATTGAGGAGATTGTCCGCAAGGTGTCCGAAGGACGTGGTGTCGACATTGTCTTCTCGACGGTGGCATCTCAAGCCGTACTGAATCAAGCCCTACTGCTCGTCCGCGATGGGGGCACTATTAATTTTTTCGCTGGCTTTCGTGGAGGACTTGATGTGACAGTGGACCTGAACGAGCTGTATGAAAGGGAAGTGGGGATCATTACAAGTTACTCATCTTCCCCGCAGACTCTAGCTGAGGCCTTTCGATTGATCGTTGACGGTGACATTCGCACAGCTGAATTGATTAGCCACCGGCTTCCTTTGTCAAAGGTCCTGCAAGGGGTGCAGATGATGGTGAGACAAGAAGCCAGGAAGGTTTATTTTAAGGTGTGATTTGAGATGCTTTCAATGTGATGTTCAAGGGGAAACCGGTGTCCACTGAGACCATGAGTTCAAAAGAGCGAATAATGGCTGCACTGCACCACCAAGAGACGGATCGCATCCCGTGGTCCCCACTTATTAGTGGTTATTTTTCGTTGGGCTTGCCAGAATCACTTCACGGGAATGATTTGGAGGTAATGAGGTCAATCGGGGCGGATATCATTGAAAGACTACAAAGCCTTGTTTACATCCCGACACTCCCACAATATATCCCCGCATTAGGGCCGACTATTTCAGGTCGAGTAGAAAGCACGAATGCCAAAGGTGATTTGAACATTCGTGAGATCCGGGATGGGGACCAACTCATTCGGATCTACGAAACCCCCATTGGGAGCCTGCAAGAGATTTATGAACGAAGGGATAGCTCACCTTGGATGGCGTTTCCAGTCGAATATAAGATCAAGTCCCTCGAAGATCTGGAGATTTATCGCTATGTCACGGAAGCTCAATACTTTGTGCCGTCCTATGAGAGTTTCATCACGGTTTGCGAGCTGATTGGCGATGATGGTATTGCAACAACTCCGGGTCCTATCTCCCCTTTCCAGACGTTACTAGAAGTGGAGCTTGGAGTTGAACGGTTTTATTACTTCCTGGCAGATTATCCCGACGAGATGGATGGGCTAATGGAGATCATGCATGCTAAGAACCTGGAAGCATGTGAGATCATCGCCGAGTCTCCAGCTGAAGTTGTCATTCTTTATGAAAACATTTCCACAAGTATCATGTCGCCACATATGTTCGGGGACTATGTCCAAGGACATTTAAACGAATACGCAGACCTGTATCATGCGGCCGGAATGAAAGTTTTGGTCCATGCCTGTGGGAAGCTGAAGGACATAGCGGATGAAATTGGAGAAGGTCACTACGACGGCGTATGTGATATCGCGCCAGAGCCCACTGGGGATTTAAGCTTGTCAGAAGCAAAGCGGATTTGGGGAGATCGAAAGGTGGCAATGGGAGGGATCGATGCAACGGCGTTCGTTTCTCTCACACCAGATACCATGAAACAACATGTTCGAAGTATCTGTGAGCGGATTGCAGGATATCGGGGCGTAGTATTAGGCAGCGGTGATGCAGTTCCATTTGGAACGCCAATGGAAAACTTGAAAGCGATTTCCGATGTGGTCAAGGAACTCAGCCTAAACTGAGTGCGAATGGATTGGATGTTCGAAATTGAAGTTCTATGAAGATAACGATGGAGTGAAAATCGGGAGGTCAACATGCCCATTACGGTTGAGCCCTATGGAAGCATAGACGGAGATCCAGTCGATCTCTACACGCTATCCAACACATCTGGTTCCGAGGCGAAGATCACGAATTATGGGGGCATCGTGGTTTCATTATTGACGCCGGATCGGGAGGGAAACCTGGGAGATGTGGTGTTGGGATATGACACGCTGGATCAATACCTTGTAGATCCTTTCTATTTTGGCGGCATTATCGGGCGATATGCCAATCGAATAGCAGGTGCGAGATTCGTGCTGAATGATGTGGAATACGCCCTGGCACAAAACGACGGCGAGAACCATTTACATGGGGGGATAAAAGGGTTTGATAAGGTCCTCTGGCAGGCTGATCCGATTGAATCTGGGACCGAAATTGGCTTGAAGCTCTCTTACTTGAGCGCGGATGGCGAGGAGGGTTACCCGGGAAATCTGTCCGTTGAGGTCAGGTACATTCTCACCGTCGAAAACGATTTGAAGATAGCATATTCGGCTACTACAGATAAAGCCACCATCGTGAATCTTACAAATCACTCCTATTTCAACCTTTCGGGCACATTGTCGGGAGATATCCTGTCCCATGAGCTGATGATCAATGCGGATACTTTTACGCCTGCTGGTGAGGGTTTGATCCCGACTGGGGAGTTCAGGAGCGTCGAAGGTACTCCTCTGGATTTCACGCAACTGATGGCCATCGGGGCCCGGATTGAGGAGGATGATGAACAGCTGCGTATGTCTGGCGGCTATGACCAAAATTGGGTGTTGAACACGAAGGGAAGCTTAGGTGAGGCGGCCGCCACCTTGTATGACCCAGCAAGCGGCCGGTTGATGCAGATGGTTACCACGGAACCCGGCCTCCAGTTCTACACGGGTAATTTCTTAGTAGATGGCAGTGGAAAAGGTGGGACCATCTTCAAGAAGCACGCTGGGCTTTGTTTAGAAGCGCAGCATTTTCCGGATTCACCCAACAAGGAGGACTTTCCCTCCGTAGTTTTGAACCCAGGTGAAAAGTACATGCAGACAACGCAATACAAGTTCTCGACGACATAGTTCGGATGTAACACAGTAATGGAGGATGATCATGGCGAAGACAGGAAAAATCACCGTTTGCGCAGGTCCTGGCGAGGAGTTCGTCATTCGAGAGCATGAACTTCCTGAGGTGGAACCAGGCACGGCGCTGATGAAAATCGAGATGTGCGGTCTCTGTGGAACGGATGTCCACTACTGGCAGGGGCACAATCCCACCATTGGCTTGATCTGGCCAGGCGTCATGGGGCATGAGTTCGTTGGGACCCTTGTTGAGATAGGTGAGGGATTTGGGAATGATGCTCTCGGCAAGCCGTTGAACGTCGGCGACCGCATCGTTCCAGCACCCTTGGTTAACAGCGGATTTGACTTCTACCAGACCTTTGTGGGTGAACCCGTCAAAGACGAACATGCGCAGGCCTACGGCCATCTCGGTGACGGTCCACCGTACCATCATGGCGGTTACGCTGAATATCTGTACCTCTTTCTGCCGAACACCCTGGTCTACAAAACGGATCTGCCCCCCGAAGTTGCCGTCCTTCTGGAGCCAATGAGTATCGCAGTCAATGCCATCAACAAGATCGTTATCCGCCCTGGGGAGGTGGTCGTAGTTCAAGGAGCAGGGCCCATCGGCCTCATGAACGTGGCATGCGCCAAGCTATCTGGCGCATCCAAGGTGATCTCGGTGGATATGATCTCGGAACGATTGGAAATGGCGAAAAAGCTGGGCGCAGATGTCACCATCAACATCAGCGATGTGCCGGATAAGGATGACCGGGTAAGGCTGGTTCATGAAGAGAGCACTGGTGGTTACGGTGCCGATGTCGTCCTTCAGTGTGTGGGCGTCCCCGCAGCGGTCCCTGAAGGGATCGACTATCTCCGTTATGGAGGTCGCTTCTGCGAGGAGGGCCACTTTGCCGATTCCGGTACTGTGGAGATCAACCCCAGCCTGCACCTCTGCGCAAAGCTGATCACGCTTAAAGGTTCGTGGTCGAGCACACCCGAGACTTTCGTCCAGGCACTCAATCTGATGGAGAGGATGGACTTCCCATACGGGGATGTGGTCACACACCGCATCCCGTTGGAACGAACAACCGAAGGTTTTGAGGTGTTGGCCGGCGACAAGATCATGGATGGGGAAGCTGCCATCAAGATTGTCACGGCACCATGGGAGGACGAATGAGCGTTGGGAGAGGCAAATGAGCGAAACGGGCCCAATCATCCTGGTAGCCGACATTGGCACTTCTGCTACAAAGGCAGGCGTGTATACCCTGGAGGGGGTAGAGATGGGATCAGCGACTGCGGAGTATCCCGCATCTTACCCTCATCCTACGTGGGCTGAGCAAAACGCACAGCATTGGTTGGATGCCGTTATTAACACCATCAAAGGCTCATTGGAGGCGTCAGGCGTGAATCCAGGCGCAGTCAGGGCGTTAAGCATTAGTGGACAAGCACCATCCTGCTTAGCCATTGATAAGGAAGGGAAACCCATTCGTCCTGCCATCATCTGGATCGACCGACGAGCTACTGAAGAAGTGGCGTGGATCACCGAGCACATTGGCGCCGAAGAAGTGCGGCGGATTTCTGGAAACAACATCGATGGCTATTTTGGAGGCGCAAAATGGCTCTGGTTCCGGAAGAATGAGCCTGATCTCTTCGAACGGACCTGGAAAATCATGCAGGCGCACGGCTTCGTGATCTTCAAACTCACCGGAGCGGTGGTTACCGATTACTCCCACGCTGGATTGTGCAGCCCCTGTTTTGACCTCCAGAAGAAGGTCTGGTCCGAGGAGATGTGCGAAGCCTTGGGGATTCCTCTCGAGGTGCTTCCTGAGCTCGCGTCCTCTTACGAAGTCGTGGGAAAACTCCATGGTGAGGGCGCGAAGATCACGGGTTTACCGGAGGGAACTCCGATAGTGACGGGTGGTGGGGATTTTGCATGCGCAACTTTGGGCTGTGGGGTTATCGACATTGGGCAGGCATGCCAGATGCTTGGCACAGCCGGAAATCTACTTGTTCCAATTGGCAAGACCATTGATCCCGATCCTCGACTGCTGAATACCGTGCATCTAACCGGAGATTACCTCACATTGGGGAGCATCTATGCCGGCGGCGTCCTGCAGTGGTTTCGGGATCAATTGGGTGAGCCGGAGGTTGAGAAAGGTAAGCAATTAGGGAAGAGTGCCTATCAACTCCTGGATGGGATGGCTGAGGATCTACCTCCTGGGGCGGAAGGCCTCATTCTGCTTCCATACCTGATGGGTGAGAGAACGCCGATCTGGGATACCAACGCGCGCGGAGTATACATTGGTCTTACGCCATATCACACTCGGGCACATATGTATCGGGCCGCACTTGAGGGTGTCGCCTTTGGATTCCAGCACATGGCCGAAATTATCGAGCAACAAGGTGTACAGATCGAAGAGGTCATCGCTGTGAATGGCGGCGCAAAGAGTCCATTATGGCGTCAGATCTTTGCAGATGTCCTCAACGCTCGAATTGACTACTACGTCGGCGGTGCGGCAACCTTGCTAGGAGATGTTGCCCTTGCGGGGGTAGGAGCCGGATATTTCGAAGATCTCAAGGTCGTAAGGGATTGGCAAGAGATCGTCGAATCACAAGAACCTGATCCGGAAAAACATGCCTTGTACGGCCAATACTATAACCTCTACCGCAAAGCTTATGATCAGCTGAAGGAGTTGTTTGGGGACCTTGTAGACATCAACAGGGTTCAAAGAGATTGACAATCGAAAGGATATGGGACCTCAAGGTCAGACCTCAGCGACGTGCCTTGGGGATACGGATCGGCTCTTATTCTGTCCTGGAAGACGGGAGGATTCTGTGACCCTGAGAAGGAGCGCACAGGGATTTACATTGGAGAATGAAGTTCTTTCCCTCTCTTTCAACGAGGGAAATGGAACAATCACTCAATTTGAACTCCTCAACCAAGGCTTACGGCTTATCCGAGAGGCAGTAGGGGAAAAACCTCCTTGGCGTCTGTATTTCTTCGACCTTAAGACGCTCGAGCGGAAGACAGTCGATGATTTTGAGACCTTCTCCTACAAGATCATCCAAACCAGTGAGCTGGGAGAGGAATTTGAACTTCACTGGCAGGTTAGAGAGGGTCTGGAGATCATTTCTCGGATTGTATTGCCGGTTGATAGCGCAAACGTCCTCTTTCACGTCAACGTTCATAATAAGACGCAGGAGACCCTGCAGCAGTTGGAGTTTCCAATCCTGCGGGGAATCGAGCGCCTCGTTGAATCATCCCCGGAGGCGAACTGTCTGCTGCACACTGCGGCTGCCGGTCTTCTATTCATCGACCCGTTGGTGACCTTTTCAGACTGGGAGCTTCCAGGATTACGGCATACGCCATATCCAGAAGGAATCGGAGCTTTCGCTCAATTCATGGCCTATTACGCAGAGGATGTCGGCGGTTTCTACTTCGCCTGCCATGACCCATTCAACACGGCAAAGGAGATCGATTTTTATCTGCCTTCTCAGGAGGAGGGCCTCGTGGCGCTCTTTGCTCACAAATCCTGGGAGATGGTTCCCGGTAATTCACTAGAACTTGAATACCCCATCGTTCTGGGCACATTGACTGAGGGAAATTGGTATGAGGCCGCGGAGTGCTACCGGGATTGGGCCACAGGGGTAGGAGATGGACACCCAGATTGGTGTCGATTTGGCCGCCTCGAGGATCGGGTTCGGGAAGGTAAAGCAGCAAGATGGCTCGCGGAGGAAGTGGGATTCTGCACATTTGGTATGCCCAGCTCCTTTGATGTGAGTCCATGGTTGGAAGCGATTCATAAAATCGCGGACAAACCCGTCTTTCACGTGCTCGGACATGATTGGCCTCAGTGGGGTGGTTCCTGCCTAGAACGGATGGAGCGACTGGATGACGCCTTCAAAGAAGCGGGTTTGAAACCGTTCCATGAACATTCACTGAACGAGTTATGGTTTCCAATTGCTGTGCAGCCGACTGAAGCCATCGGCACCACAGAGGGGTTGAAGTCATTTTGGAGCTTGGTGGGAGCCGAGTGGGATACATTGCCTGAAAGCCGGTGGAGGGAGATTTTCGAGGAGTGGAACCAATCAGGACCATGGTTACCAGTCAACACAGCGCCTTTCCGCTGGTTTCCTACTCGTTTCCATCCTGCGAATTTGAGAGCAATTCGAGAGAATGGTGATTTCTTTGCGCCGTTCTTCTTCGATTTCTTTGCCTATGGGCTTGATTTTGATAGGTATGGACAGAACCAGGGTGACCCCAGTGGTTGGCAGCAGCCACATGAGCTCATTCAAGCTGCATTCACGAAGATATGGATGGACCCAACGACGGACTATTGGAAGGAATTCCATGCGGACCGCGATCGTCAGATTGTCGCTGAGAGCAGCGCAGACGGCCTTTATTACGATATCTCTGCAGGCGCCGGACCCCGTTGGAGCGACCGAGAGGATCATGGTCATCCGCCGGGTTATGGGCGATGGTTGTGGAATGGATACGAAGATCTCTTCCAGAAATCCAAGGCCGCTGCGAATGGTGAGAAAGGTTCCTATGTGGCGCAGGGGACAGAAATGGGCCTTGAGAATCTCATCAACGTTATCGATTTTTGCCAATGGCGAGCTGGAGGTCTTGTTCAAGGGGATATTGAGTTGATGCCATTTATGGGGCTCATAAAGCAACAAAAAGCGATCAAACTGCCACTCTTCTCATATCTCTTCCATGAGTATGGCCCTGTGATGCTTGATGGTTGGGCGAAACTTTCGAGTGAATTTGGAGACATTTTCTATCTGATCGCTGCTCAAATTGCGCTGCAGCAGGGCGGACTGGTTGAATTGAATTATGAGTACTCACCGCTAGAACGATTCCCGGGGATGCAGGGACCAACCTATCAACTCATGTACCACAACGCAATCTACCAGGAAAATGATCCGTTTGGTGTTGATACGCAAAAAATTGATTTCTTGCGCGAAATTGCTTTGGCACGGACAGAGTTCGCAACGGAGTACCTGGCCTATGGGAAGGCGATGAAGCCCGTTCGGCTTCTCACGCCAGTGCCGGAGGTGGATTTCCTCTGGAATCATTACAACAGCATTGGAGGAAGAAGGGAA
>JABAOF010002475.1_pt2 | contig 26381 bp, 25 predicted proteins | sample 7062171 | NCBI WGS metagenome assembly JABAOF01 (sample SAMN14538628, study PRJNA623070) | marine sediment metagenome | biome: marine biome [ENVO:00000428]; feature: marine pelagic biome [ENVO:01000023]; material: deep marine sediment [ENVO:00002113] | place: India: Gulf of Khambhat ...
GGGATTGGAATTATGAATATTATGTATGCTAGTGTTACCGAGCGAACAAAAGAGGTTGGGATACGAAGGGCTGTTGGGGCGACCGAGCGTGATATTTTACTTCAATTTTTATCAGAGGCAGTAATTTTGTCATTTCTGGGTGGATTAATGGGATTAGTATTGGCTTCTTTAATTGTCCTAGGAATTCGCACCGTCTTTCCCGCCGCTATTAACCTTACAGCGGTAATTATTACCTTCGTAGTTTCATCTGCAATAGGAATATTTTTTGGTGTTTTTCCCGCCCGCCGCGCCGCCAAGCTTCCTCCAATTGAGGCTATTAGGTATGAGTAGCTTGTTTTCACACGAACTCTTCTGTTACAGTTAAAACATGGACAAAGTGGTTATCATCATGCCGACTTATAATGAGGCAGATAATATCTCCAAAATGATTCCGGCTCTTTTTGAAAAGGAATTCCCCAAAATTAAGGGTGCGGAAATGCACCTTCTGGTAGTAAATGACTTGCCAACTGATGGATCTTCTGATGATGGAACTGGGGATATTGTCAGAAATAATATGGAAAAGTTTAAAAACTTACATATTTTGGAGGATAAAAAGCAAGGTTTGGGTTGGGCTTATATTAGAGGAATGAAGCATGCAATGAAGGAGCTCAAAGCTGATGCGGTGATGGAGATGGATGCTGATTTTCAACACCCGCCAGAATATGTCAAGCCAATGGTCGAAGCCTATCTCAAAGGTGCTGATTACTGTATTGGCTCACGTTATATTCCCGGTGGATCAATACCAGCCGAGTGGGGAATTTCTAGGAAATTAATGAGTTATTTTGGAAACTTTTATATCAGAGTTGTTTGGTTAAAATTTAAACTTCATGATGTCACTACTGGTTTTCGGTTAACCAAAGTTAAAGGAGTGTTAGACAAAATTGACCTGGATAATTTAATGGAACCAACACGTTTTGCCTATAAAGTTGACCTTCTTTTCCAAAGCGTCAAAAATGCCAAAAAAACGGTCGAAGTCCCCCTGAAATTTGCCCCTCGTACTCAGGAAAAATCCAAGTTTGACATCAAAGAAATGATTGCGTCATTTAAAGTAGCGACTATTTTAGGAATCAAAGATAAACAGCGATTCATCAAGTTTGGAACTGTTGGCTTTATTGGTTATTTAGTCAACGCTTTCGGATTATGGTTATTTGCTCGTCTTGCCTTTCCTGAGGCAGCAATATGGGCAGTAGCTACAGAGCTGGCAATAATTTCAAACTTCGTTCTTAACAACATTTGGACATTTAAACAAGAAAAGATTAAAGGAATAAAACGAATTCTTTATAAATTCTTCCAGTTTAATTTAACCAGCGCAGGGGCACTGGTTATTCAAACTGTTTTCGGAACACTAGGAGTCTATATTTTCGGCCCTCAGTACAGGCAATTGCTTCTACCATTTATAATAGTATTTCTGGTTTTACCTTATAACTACTTTATGTATAACGTTGTCATTTGGAAAACCTGGAAGTTACCTTGGAGTAAATCTAAAGATCGGAGAAAGAAGTCATAATCTTCATGCAGGATAAAAAACTATTTACCAATGAGAAGAAATTTAACGAGCGACTCGTTACTGAATATTTGAAATACGGCTCAGTTGATGAAGTTTTTAGAAAGAATCGCTACGATCTGCCCATATCTTATGCCCAATTTCAGCGGGTTTTGGATAAGTGGGGAATTGTCAAAGCAGCTGGGCCTAATAGTAAATTGACCGAGGCGATTGAGTTTTTTACCCACCTGGCAAAAGATAATGTAGCTATAGATGAGCTTTACCAAAAAATGCCCCCTTCGTTTCAGACTTCGGCCACAACTTTATATCGAATTTTAGGCTACATTAAAGAGGGAATTACCAGGAGAGTGGGGTGTGCCTTGGTAATCACGCCATACAATAGTACTAAAAAGATTCTTTTAGCACGCGACATATCTTCCCCGAGGATTGAGCTGGGTAAGCCTTATGGGGCATTATCAGTTCCAATGGGTTATACAAGAAAACGGGATAGCCGAAGGAGGAGTATAATTCGTATTATTCAACATGAGGTTTTTACAAAACAGACTGCCAAGCTCAATTTTCCCTATGAAGTTATACCCGACAACCCGATACCATTTATGTACCTCGATATTGCCGACGTAAGGGTTGCTGTTTATCACCTTGAATTACCAAAGCATTTATCAAGTTTGGGGAATTTTTCTAGTTTTAAATTAAAAGATTATAAATATAAGACAATTGAAGAAATAATTGAGGGCAAAATCAAGGGGGCAAACTTTAGGGCAGGTGTAATTGAAGCAGTTAACGGCTATATTCAATACCTTAAGCTTTTAGATCGTAATTTATCGGTTAATCCACTGCAGCACAAATCAACACTCAATACCGAACTAGCTGAAGTTATTGTTGATGTTTCTGAGTAAGACGTTATTTACCTCCCTACATTAATTTTTCAAACTGTTTCGCTTTTATTTGGTGAATTTCTCCCATTAATGTTTCTCAAAGTTAACGACATGTTCTCCGCTTGCTTGAGCGAACTTATAAACGCTTTAGTTTTAAGGCGGTCGGCAATTATTGCCTCTCCAGGCTGGTACCTCCTTGCTTCCGGGGTATCACTTAGATCAATAAAGGCTTTGATTTTTCTGGCAACTTGTTTGATTGGGGCCTCTTGCCTAGTTACCTTTTTTGGAACGGGCACTCTACCAACTCTTGCTTCAACACTCACGATAAAATTAAGTATAAGAAGCAGGTAGTCTCAAAAACTCTCGATTTAAAAAAAGGCTACATTAGTATGTAGGTAGGGTAATAACCTAGCTATGGATTTTCAGAAGATACGGCTATAGAACCTTGAAGAACTAGTAGTTCAGAATCTGATGGTGCCTGATAAATAATACCTTGCTCCAAAGGATTTTCATCTTTTCGATGGCTATTCGGTGAGGGCTCAAACCACGAATTGCCCGTCAAACTGAATATTTCCTTACCCTTGATAGCACATCTATGGCTATGGCCAGTAAAGCGAAGTCGCTGAGGCCCCATTCGAGAATTACGAGGAAGATTCATGATAGATAATAGTTTAGGGGTTGGCTGCTCTCAAATACTCTCAGATTCTGGATCTACAAAAACGGAGCCCAGTCGGAGATGGGCATTACATTTTGGGAGATAAAAACTAGTGAAAAAAGATAGATTGGAATGATAAGAACTGCGATGACGATTTTGAAGTCTTTTTTAACCAAGGTGTCAGCAAAAGCAGCATATAAAAATGGAACTATCGGCAGCGAATATCGAATAAGGTCTCGATGAGAAACAAAGACTATCGAGAAGAAAAATACTCCCACAAACCAGGCTAGTACGTGCTCATTTTTATTAATAAGTTTTAGTAATCCTAAAATTCCAAATAAATATATAAATAGTATTTCTTCTAGCCAAAATGTACCAACCCACGGCTGACTATAGTTGAATATTTGAAATGGGGGAAAGAAAAGATGGATGTTGTCTCCGGAGCTAAAGTAAGCAAAAAAGTTATTAAAAGTTAGCTTGAATATATAAAAGACAATTAAAAGGGCAATAGGAATTAACATTATTGGATAAATATTTTTTAGCTTAAGGCTTTTCGACCATTTGTCGAGCGAAGTTGTTGCCAGTTTTTGTATTTTAGGGCCCACACTAGCGCCAATGTAGGCGATAAACAAAAGTATGGCCGCCGATTTTGTTAGTTGAGCTAAAACTCCCCAAAAAGCTGCTGGCCAATACTTCTTTTTTCGAAAGTAATAAATTGAGGCTACGATTGATGCCACAAAAAGGGGGTCTGCAGAACCGACAGAGCGTGAAATTAACCAACGAGCTGGAAAGATAGAAAAGGCGAAAGTGATCCAGAGAGCATCCTTTTTTTCAACAAATTCTTGGATAAATTTATAAAAGTAGTAGGTAGCGACAAATGCCGAAGCTATTGTTACAAAGAGCATTGAATATGGAAAACTCCTAATTACTGTTGCAAAAAGACGAATTAATGCTGGGAATAAAGGAAAATGTGCCGCGTAGTATTCTAGGGGAATGGGGAAGGAGTATGTTAGACGGATGATGTCGGTATTATAAAAAGTTTTAGCAACCACTAGATATAGTGGCCCATCAAAGTTTGAAACAACTGTTGCCATTCCGTCTTGCGGCAGGGGTATTTTCCAAAAAGATTCAAATTTGAAATAAAAAGGAAGCCAAATTAATAAAGTAGGTAAAAGGGTAAAAATAAGTAGTGACAATAGACGTTTTGGTCTCGATCGCATGGTATAGAATTTTACTAAGTTATTTTACCACAAGGCTAAGATTTATTACTGTCAAGCGTAGTTTAGTAGCTTAGATAAATTCTTTTGTGCTAGACTTCGAATGTATGGCAAAGATAATTTCTGAACTTTCGGTGTTTTTTCCAGCTTATAATGAAGCGGAAAATATTGAAAAAGCAGTTAGAGCTGCCAAAAAAGTACTCCAGAAAGTAGCCGAGAAGTGGGAGATTATTGTTGTTGATGATGGAAGTCGCGACAAAACAGCAGAAATTGCCGATAAATTGGGCAAAAAAGATGCAAGGATAAGAGTAATTAGTCATCAAGTTAATCAGGGGTACGGAGGAGCCTTAAAAACTGGATACAAAAGCGCTAAATATAAATGGGTTGCTTTCACTGATGCCGATGGCCAATTTGATTTTTCGGAGATTACAAAATTTATCGAAAAGCAAAAACGGACCAACTCCGATCTGGTTCTTGGATACAGACTCCAAAGAGCAGACTCATTTGCCAGAAAAATGTTTACCTTGGTGTGGGGTGCGATTCCGGCTCTTATATGGGGTATGCAAGTTCGTGATTATTCCTGTGGTTTTAAGTTGGTTAGGAAGAAAGTATTTACCGATGTTCAACCTCTGGTAGGTGAGGAAAAAGTAACTCAAATTGAAATGCTTATTAAGGCAAAAAGGGCTGGCTTTAAGTTTGCTGAAGTTGGAGTTCAACATTATCCAAGAGAATACGGCAGCCAAACAGGGGCAGACATTGGGGTAGTAGCAAAAAGTATAAAAGATTTGATGAAACTATGGCAAAAACTTCGTTAGCAAAGAGAATTAAGAATTATGAATTAAGAATTAAGGGGTTTATCAGAAAAAATCCTAAAGAGGTAATTCTCTTGACTGTCATTCTCCTAGTTGGTGCTTTTTTCCGCTTATACAAAATTGACCAATACATGACTTTTTTGGGAGACGAGGGGAGAGATGTTATTGTGGTGAGAAGACTTCTGGTTGATTTTGACCCAATTTTGGTTGGGCCTGGAACTTCAATAGGCAATATGTACTTGGGTCCAGTTTATTACTATATGATGGCGCCCGCACTGCTGCTGGCTAATTTTTCGCCAGTCGGTCCAGCTATTATGGTAGCTCTGCTTGGAGTACTTAGCATTTTTTTTGTTTGGTATGTAGCTCGTGAGTGGTTTGGCAAACTAGCAGCTATTATTGCCGCTTTACTGTATGCAATTGCACCGGTAGTGATCGTATATTCCCGTTCTTCTTGGAATCCAAATATTATGCCGTTTTTTGCTCTACTAACTGTTTATGGTATTTGGAGGACATGGCAAAAGTATCAATGGAAATGGTTGGTAATCTCTATGTTTTCTTTTGCTATCACACTTCAGTCTCATTATCTTGGATTATTATTAACGCCAGTAATTGGACTCTTTTGGTTAATTATGTTTATTCGGTTGCGCGTTACGCGTTACGTGTTGAATTTGTTAAGTAATAATAAACCTGCAACCCGCAACACGTTAACGGGTGAACAGATGAAACAAATTAAAAATTTTTTAAAGTATTCGTTAATTTCAACAACCATCTTTGCTTTATTGATGTCTCCACTAGTAATTTTTGATGCTCGACACGGTTGGATGAATTTTGCGGCGATGAAAAAGTTCTTTACCCAGAGACAAACAACAGTTTCTGCGCGTCCATGGAATGCGATTCCAAAAGCTTGGCCTTTAGCTAATAAAATATCAACTAGTCTTATTACAGCAGGTGATGAGTCAGCTGGAAGATTTATTATCCTTTCATTAGTTTTTCTTTTTATATATATCCTTATTAATAAAAAAACCTTAAGCGAGAAAGAAAAAATGGCGTACTTTCTAATACTTGTTTGGTTGGGCTTTGCTTTTCTTGGTTTAGGTTTATACAAACAAGAAATTTATGATCATTATTTTGGGTTTTTCTTTCCTGCCCCATTTTTACTTATTGGCGGCTTTTTTGATTGGATAAGTAAAAAAGAACAGCTATTGGGTATCGCTTTTGCAATCTGGATGATGGTATTTCTGGTCATAATTAACCTAAGAAACAACCCCCTCAAGTATTCAGCAAATAGGCAATTGCATAGGACTAAGGAGGTTGCAGGTAAAGTAATCGAATTGTCAGGTGGGGATGCTTTTAATTTTGCTGTTTTAGCTGAGAGAAATTATGAGGGAGCTTATATGTATTTTTTTGAAATGTGGAATATTCCGGCAATGGTTCCAATTGCCGATAAACTTGATGAGACCTTGGCTGATCAGCTTTTTGTAGTTTGTGAGCTCCCAAGGCAAAAATGCCGTCCTGAAGCAAGTGATCGACCAGAGATTACCAATTTTGGTTGGTTAGAAAAAGTTGCTGATTGGGAATATCAAGGTGTAGTTATATTCAAGTATATTCATCCAGGATAGTGAGAAAGATTAATAAAAAACAAAAGATAAAAGAGCTCGAAGAAAAACTCAAAAAGTACGAGAAGAAATATGAAGATAAACTTAAACAGACTGGAGAGTTAGACTGGTCTAGTTTTAGTGATGCATATTCAGACCAATTATATTTTGATCAAAAGGTATTAGAAGATATGATAACAGGTCTTAAGGAAGAAATTGCTAAATTGAAACAAAGAACTCAATTAAAATGAACTACAAAGAGTCAAAGCTGATATTAGAAAAGGTTAAGAAAGCCAAAAGGATTTTAATCAATTGTCATCGGGGTCCGGATCCAGACTCAGTTGGCGGTGCCCTTGCATTATATTATGTTTTAATGGGCATGGGAAAAACGGTGCAAATTATTTGCCCCACAGATATTTTATACAATTTAGAGTATTTAAAAGATTTTAAAAAAATAAAGACAGGCATTGCTTTTGATAAATTTGATTTTTCCCGCTTCGATCTATTTATCACTATAGATTCATCTAGTTGGTACATGGTTACTGGGGATAAGGGTGTGGAGATGCCCAATATCCCGATAGTTGTAATAGATCACCATGAAACTAATACTGAATTTGGAGAAATAAACCTTGTTGATAAAAAAGTTATCTCTGCTGCTGAGATTTTATATTTTATTTTTGAAGATTGGGGAATAAAAATTAATAAAAACATTGCAACTGCACTTTTAACTGGAATAATTGCTGACAGTGGTGTTTTCAAATTCCCAAAAACGACGGTAAAGACGTTTGATATTGCAGAGAAGCTAATAAGGAGGGGGGCAAGTAAAGATGAAATCATTTTCAATATCTACCGGAGGCTCGATTATAGTGAAGTAAAGTTTTGGGGCGAGGTGCTACAGAGAGTTAAGCATGATAAAGAAGGTAAATTTGTTTGGGCTGCAGTACCCTACGAAGTGTATGCTAAGTATTTGAAGCCGGCAACTGCAAGAGAGAATGTAGTGAATCTTTTTGCATCGATTATAGAGGGAGTTAGTTTTGGCTTTGTAATGATAGAGCAAGAAAAGGATAAACTGAACGTGAGTTTTCGAACCAGGGGGCCTGACATATCTAAGCTTGCAACCAGTTTGGGAGGTGGGGGGCATAAAGAGGCAGCCGGGGCAAAGATTGAGGGACTACCTTTTGACAAAGCAGTTAAAAAAGTGCTTGGCGTTGCCCGAAAGTATGCTAAAAAATATTCGAAAGCAAATAGTCAATGAAGTAAGGTCCCATCCTACCAATTACATCCTGCTAGCGATAATTATAATATTGGCGTTTTTTGCGAGGGTGTATCGACTTGACCAACTTCTTGGGTTTTATTTTGATCAGGGAAGAGATGCGATGGTGATCTGGCGACTTTGGCATGAAGCAAGACCTTTTTTAATCGGACCGGTGACCGGATTGGCTGGAATATTTTTGGGACCGTTGTACTACTATCTAATAGCTCCATTTTATTTAGTTGGTGGTGGGAATCCGGTGACTCCTGCCGTATTTCTGGCCTTTTTGGCAACCGCGGCGATATTGATGCTTTATTATCTCGGTTGGAAAATGCAAAATAGATTAACAGGTTTAGTCGCGGCAACTATTGGGGCTTTCTCAATAAATTTAATCAGAGCTGGCCGCTGGCTGGCAAATCCTACTCCCATTCTTTTAACTAGCATGCTTCTTCTTTGGTCTATGTGGGAAATTGTATGCAGTAAGACTAAAAGCCCTTCAGTAAAGCTCAAGGTTAATAGGTGGTGGATTATTATTGCTTTAATAATCGGAATTTCTCTTCAGTTTGAGGCTGCGAGTGCGGTTTTTTATCTGCCAATGATTTTGGTTTTTGCATTATGGCAAAGGAAAAACTTACCAGATAAAAAAACTTTCTTGACTGCCTTGGGAGTTTTTTTGGTAACTCTTCTTCCCCAGATTGCTTTCAACTTTCGCCACGAAAATATTTTGTTTGATAATTTTAAAAGAGTTTTACTTGAAGAGAAAAGTTTTACCCTTTCTTTCTGGGAGGTTTTGGGGGCCAGATTAAATTTTTTCTGGGATGTATTTAACTCCAAAATTATTCCAAATAAGCAAGGTTTCGTTGCCTTTTATAGCGTAATTATCTTATATTTCCTCATAAAAACTAAAGATAAGCTGTTAAGAAATAAAATATTACCTCTTTTTATTATTTTCCTCACTATACCCGTGCTTGGATTTATTTTATTTCAAGGTAATTTCGGCAATATATATGACTATTATCTGACTGGATATTATTTGCCGATGATTTTAATTTTTTCTTTGGGCCTTGGAAAAGTCTGGGAAAATCAATATGGGAAAATAGTTATTTTAGTTTTTTTCCTCCAATTATTTATTATTAATGCACCGTTAACAAGATATTACTTGATTGCGGGGATTGATGGGCCCGAGAATATAACTTTGGGAAATGAACTTCAAGCAGTTAACTGGGTTTTCGAAGACGCGCAGAGTAGGGGAGAATTTAATGTTGACGTTTACGTCCCTCCAGTAATTCCTCATTCATATGACTATTTGTTTTTATGGCAAGGCGCTCGACGCTGTGGGGAAGATCTTTGTGGATTACTAAAAGACCAACAAGTATCTCTTTTATATACTTTATATGAGGTTGACCCACCGCATCCTTGGCGTCTTGAGGCCTGGCTTAAAAGACAGGAAGGGATAGGGAAGATTTTAGAAGAGGAAAGATTCGGAGGTATTACTGTTCAGAGAAGGGAAAGATTATGAAACCATATTTATCAGTTGTCGTTCCTGCTTACAATGAACACGCAAACTTGAAACGAGGGGTTTTAGGTAGTGTTTGGGACTATTTGAGAAATCAGAAATATTCATGGGAAGTATTAATTGTTGACGATGGGTCAACTGACGATACGGCAAAACTTGCTCAAGATTTTGCCAAAAAACATCGAGGATTCAGAGTGCTTAGAGAACCACATAGAGGAAAGGGGGGTACGGTCATTGCAGGAATACTTGCTGCAAAAGGAGAGATAATATTATTTACTGATATGGACCAAGCGACTCCACTTGATCAGATTGAGAAATTATTGCCCGCCCTAAGAGGTAGTTTTGATGTCGCCATCGGTTCAAGGGCCGGTCGCGAAGGTGCTCCAATAATTAGAAAGCTAATGGCTTATGGTTTTGCAGTTCTAAGGAGATTGGTTCTAAGGCTTCCCTTCAAAGATACTCAGTGTGGATTTAAAGCTTTTCGTAAGGATGCCGCCCAAAAAATATTTAAAAAGATGAAGCTTTTTACAAAGCGCTCAAAAATAAAAGGAGCGTCTGTCACCGCCGGATTTGATCTTGAGGTTTTATATCTTGCCAGGAAGCTAAAATTAAAAGTTGCGGAAGTATCTGTTGAATGGCATCATCAGGAGGGAACTAAGGTAAATCCTATTAAAGATTCTTGGGAGGGGTTTAGGGATTTAATGAAAGTAAGAATAAATGCCTTATTGGGAAAATATAAGATTTAGTTTAAGTTCAAGTTCAAGTTCAAGATCGTGATGGAAAAAATAATAAAACAATGGAGAAGGACTATTATATTTGGTGCATTGATTCTTGCACTTGCACTTGTACTTAGACTTTACAATTTAACCTTATTACCTATTTTCGGCGACGAGGCAATTTATATTAGATGGTCTCAGGTGATGGGGGCGGAACCGGGTTTGAGATTTTTACCCCTTTCTGATGGTAAGCAACCTCTTTTTATGTGGGTTTTAATGTTTTTAGTAAGAAGATTTTCTGACCCACTTTTCATCGGCAGGCTAACCTCAGTGGTTTATGGAATGGGCACTTTGGTGGGGATTTTTACCCTCACCTATTATTTATTTAAAGATAGAAGATTGGCCCTTATTGCATCGCTATTCTGGGCGATATCGCCCTACTTTGTGTTTTTCGACCGCATGGCTTTGGTCGATGCAATGCTGACTATGTTTGGCGTTTGGACCATTTTGTTCGGTGTAATTACCGCAAGAACTTTACGACTAGATACAGCGATGTTAACAGGCTTCGCTTTGGGAGGGGCACTTTTAACTAAATCGCCGGGAATATTTTTTGTCGTTTTACTACCAGTAACATGGGTTGTTTCCAATTGGCCTAAACGAAGGAAAAAGCAGTGGATTGGTAAAAAAGAATTGATTCATTCAATTAAACTGGGTTCTTTATCCTTAGTCTCTGTTTCTATCTCTTTGATAATGTATAACATTTTGCGACTGGGTGAGAACTTCCACTTAATCGCCTCTCGAAATCAAGATTATGTTTACCCCTTGAAGCATATTATTGAAAATCCTTTAGATCCATTTCTTGCAAATTTTAAGAATATATTGGATTGGGTATGGACGTTAGGGCCTAGTTTAATAATTATTTTTGCTTTGATTTTTATTCTCTCGTTCATCAAGCGAGAATATTTGACTTTCAAAAAACGCATACCAGCAAGTGTGGCTTTATTATTTTTGCTGTTTGTCGTTCCAAGACTAATTACGGCAATGTATGCAAAAACTTTCACTGCCCGGTACATTCTTTTTACCTTACCTTATAACTACATATTTGCATCACTTGTCTTTAGTTATTTATTCCCCAAAAGGGAACTTCTTAAAAAAGCATTAGCCTTTGGTTTGTTTGTGTATGCCTCAACTGCGCTTTTTATCGATTATCGTTTATTGACAGAACCTGAAAAAGCACCACTGCCTCGGGTAATGCGATCCGGATATTTAGAGGAATGGACCGCAGGGACAGGAATTTACGAAATATCCGCGCAAATCCGAGAAGAGTATCTACGAAATCCGCAACAAAAAATTATCGTTGGCACAGAAGGATACTTTGGCACCCTCCCTGATGGACTTCAAGCATACCTTAATGACCTTCCGGAGATAACAGTTATTGGAACAGGATTGGATTTTAAAGAAGTTCCAGAAAGTTTGGTTGAGTCCAAAAAAGCAGGAAATAAGACTTATTTTGTCGTTAATAGTACGCGCTTGTTAGCTGATCCAGAAGAATTAGGTTTAGAGCTCGCTGCGGTTTACCCAAAAGCCTTCCGCCCCGACGGCTCCCGCGAATCCCTTTACCTTTTTGAGGTTACGGAGAAAGCTTTGATAGACTGATTCATTTACCCAAAGTGTGAACTCCTCACACCTCTAAGGTGCGATTGTTTGCTGTTTTGACCAGGGTTACGTTTATCTGCCATAATTGCTTCGTGTAGAGATTATGAAAAAGCAAAATCATCTATCATTAATTATCCCAGCATATAACGAGGAGAAAGTTATTAGACAAACCTTGGAAAAAGTGCTTGGGTTTTTGTCGAAAAAGCCGTACAGCTGGGAGGTTTTGGTAGTTGACGATGGGAGTGTTGATCGAACTTCAGCTATTGTCGAAAAGTTCAAAAACAAAAATGTTCGATTGATTAATCTTACCCCAAATCAGGGGAAAGGTGCGGCGCTTCGAGCTGGATTTTTGTCTGCAAAGGGTAAATTTATCATTTATTCCGATGCGGATCTTTCGGTTCCCCTTAAGAATATCAATGTCTTTTTAAGAGAGCTTGGTAAAAGTGATGTTGTAATTGGTTCACGGAGAGTAAGGGGGGCAAATATATTAGTCCACCAAAATTGGATGAGGGAGAACATGGGGAGGTTTTATACTTTTCTTTCAAGATTTGTAACTCGGGTTGATGTTTCAGACTTTACCTGCGGCTTTAAAGGATTCACTCATAAATCTTCCCAAAAGATATTTAAAAAAGCGATCATTGATCGTTGGGCCTATGATTCAGAAATTCTTTTTCTAGCAAAAAAATTTGGTTACCAAATAGCTGAGATGCCAGTTGAGTGGAAGAATAGGGAAGACACCAGGGTTCGTCTGGGAAAAGCGGTAATAACTTCATTTGCTGATTTATTGAAGATTCGGATAAATGACATCTCTGGTAGGTATAATAATTAATAAACTACCGAAGGTTAAGAGCCTTCGGTATTCTCCCCCGGTGTTACACCGGGGTCGACAAGTTTGACTCTTTGCGTTCGCTTCATCCGCGACCTAAAAGGCCACGGTTTTCGCGAATGCTCGAATAAATGCTGAAAAAGATTATTCTTGCTGTCTTACTTCTACTGCTTGTTATCCCTACCTTTTCGTCATTATTAAGACCCGGCTACTTCCCAATGCACGATGATATGCAGGCGATGAGACTTTTACAGATGGATAAATGTATAAAAGATGGACAAATTCCTTGCCGATGGGTTCCGGATATGGGTTATGGTTATGGCTATCCCCAATTTAATTTCTACCCACCCCTTCCCTATTATGTAATGGAAACTTTTCATCTTTTAGGTTTGGGCTATCTTGACAGTGTCAAAGCAGGGTTCGTCTTAAGTGTATTAGTATCGACAGCGGGGATGTATTTGTTGGGAAGCACTCTTTGGGGAAACGACAGGAGGTATAATTTCTGCTCTACTTTATGCTTACGCACCCTATAGGGCGGTAGATATGTACGTTAGGGGAGCAGTAGGGGAGTTTTGGGCCTTAGGCTTTCTCCCATTCATTTTGTGGTCATCTAAAAAGGTAATTGAGGGTAACAAGAGATCGATGTTGTGGTTGGCGCTATCATTGGCTGGACTTTTTACGTCGCACAATATTACAACGTTAATTTTTGTACCAATTTTTATTATCTGGATAATCTATCTTTTTTTACAAAAATATGGCTTCCCTACTCTCGAAACCGTAAAGAAGTTTAAAAACATTTTTATTGGAACCATTTGGGGTTTTGCAATGGCTGCCTTTTTCCTTCTTCCTGCTTGGTTTGAGAGGAAGTACGTTCATGTTGAAACACTGCTGCAAGGCTATTTTAATTACTTAGCCCATTTTGTCAGTATCGGCCAACTTCTTTTTTCAACATATTGGGGATACGGCTCAAGTGAGCTTGGTCCTTATGACGATATGGCGTTTTCGGTAGGATTAATTCATTGGATATTACCGCTGCTTGCCCTTTTTCTTTTTATCTTTTTAAAAAAGAAAAAAGAAACCCTTTTGGCGCTTTTTTTTATCATTGTGGGATGGCTAGCTCTTTTTATGGCTCATTTAAAGAGTGTTTGGATTTGGGATAGAATTACCTTTTTATCGTATTTACAATTTCCATGGAGATTTTTGATAATTGTTAGTTTTGCTTTCTCAGTGGCTTCGGGATCAATCGCCTTAGTTTTTTCAAAAAGTAAGAAATTTATTTTTTCAGCCTTGGCAGGCTTGCTGGCTATTATTCTTCTTTTGAATTTCAACTACTTTCGCCCCAAAACTTGGATAGATATTACCGACACCGAGAAGTTTTCCGGTGAACTTTGGCAAAAACAACAAACAATTAGTATTTTTGACTATCTACCAATATTCGCTGTGCTACCACCTGCCGAGCGTGCGCCAACTGAACCGATAATTATGGAAGGAAAGGCAAAGGTGATTTCGCAAAAGAAAGGAACTAATTGGCAAGAGTGGAATTTAGAAGTTGAGACTGAAAAAGCGGGTGTTCGTTTGCCACTTTTCTATTTTCCTGGGTGGAAAGCATTGGTGGACGTTTCCGAAACTGCTATTGACTATGGTAATGAACTAGGGCTAATTACCGTGTACGTTCCAAAAGGCACGCACACAATATTGGCTAAGTTGAAAGATACGCCAGTAAGACGGGTCGGGAATTTGTTAAGTTTAGGCGGTTTAATTACGATTCCGTTATTTTTGAGAAAGGAAAAGAAAAAATGAAAAAACTTTGGCCATATTTACTAATTTTAATTTTTATTCTTCCTGCTGCAAGATTTTTGTTCGGACCAGGCTACTTCAATATGCACGATGACCTCCAGGTGATGCGAATTTTTCAGATGGAAAAATGTCTGGCCGACGGACAAATTCCTTGCAGGTGGTCTGCCGATATGGCTTGGGGTTATGGTCAGGCGATGTTTAATTTTTACTCGGTGTTTCCTTATTATCTCGGCGTTTTAATTAGAATGTTAACTCCACTATCGATAATGGGAACAGTACTTTTATTATTTTTAATTTCTTTAGTTGGAGCAGCAGTTGGTATGTACCTTTTAGCCAAGGAGTTTTGGGGAAAAACGGGTGGTATTCTTGCGGCCATTCTTTACACCTACGCTCCATACCATGCCTTAGATATTTTTATCCGTGGCGCTTTGGCCGAATCTTTTGCCTTGGCGATATTGCCTTTTGTTTGGCTTTCAATTTATTTAGTGATTAAAAAGGCAAATTTTGCCCGTGTTGCCGGCCTGGCATTATCTTTGGCAGCACTTTTTACAACCCACAATGTATCTTCGATGATTTATGCACCATTTACAGTTATCTGGGTTCTGTTTTGGATAATTTATTTAAAGAAATGGAGGGCGGTTTTAGATCTTGCTTTGGGGGAAATATTAGGTTTGGGTCTGGCGATGTTTTTCTTGCTGCCAATTATTTTTGAACAATCTCTTATTCAGAAGCGCTTTTTAACAATCGACTATCTTGATTACAATGCTCATTTTGTCGCTATTAGGCAACTTTTAATAGATAGATCGTGGGGTCATGGGCCTTCAATTTTTGGACCAGAGGATGAAATTTCTTTTCAAATTGGCTGGCCGCATTGGTGGTTAATTTTCCCCTTAGGTTTATTATCACTCAGATGGTTTTTGGGGAAAAAGACAAGAATTACTTCGCTTTTAGTTTTTGGTCTTTCCTCGCTAGCTTTATTAACAGCGTTTTTAACTCACTCAAGATCCACACCCATATGGCAGTTATTTCCGATAATGGCTTTTATCCAATTTCCTTGGCGGTTTCTGGGATTAGTAATATTTAGCTTATCTTTTGCGGGCGGGGCGCTAGCTAGAAAAGAAAATATATTAAGAATACCGATTGCTTTATTTGTCATTGTTTTAACAATAATTCTTAATTTTACCTACTTTGAGCCTTGGAATAGGTCCTATGAAGTAACTGATGAAGAAAAATTATCAGGTGTTGCTTTTGAGCTTCAGCAGAAATCTGCAATTTTGGATTATCTTCCCAAGACGGCTCCAATCGCTCCAAAAGAAAAAGCGCCGGACAATCCGGTTATTGTTTCCGGAGAGGGTCGAGCATATAACTTTAGCAAACGATCAAATAGCTTCTTTTTTGATGCTGAAATTTATCAAAAAGCCAGCCTTCAAATTCCTGTTATGTATTATCCGGGATGGAAGGTGATTTCTGAAGGAGAAGTAATTCCAAGTGAACCAACTGGGGGTTATGGAGTAATTACAATTGATTTGCCAGAAGGCAAACACATTATTCGGGGTAGATTCCAAAATACTCCAGTGAGGAGCATTGGCAATACAATTACCATATTATCAGCGGTAATATTATTCTCGGGGGCATTACTCACCGCGAATAAGAAGAAATTTGCATGGTTAAGTTGAAACAGATTAGGGTTAATTGGGCAATCTATTTATTATTGGTTCTCTTAGCTATTCCAGCAAGCCTTCCTTTGCTAAAAAAAGGCTTTTATGAGCCGCATGACCTTCATCACTTTGCCGACATCTATCAGATGTATCGGGCATTTTTATCAGGGCAAATTCCTCCCCGATGGGGGCCTGATTTTTTATTTGGTTATGGCTACCCTCTTTTTAACTTCTATTATTTAATACCTTTTTATTTGGGAGCCTTGTTTTTTGGCCTAATCGGAAGCATCCAGTTAAGTTTTAAGTTAGTATTTTTACTTAGCATTTTGCTTTCCGTTTGGGGGATGTATTTATTCTTGCGAGAATTTGTTGGAAAATGGGCAGCACTGGCGGGATCAATTCTTTTTCTTTACACTCCCTACCGTGCTGTTGAAATCTATGTTAGAGGAGCGATGGGGGAAGCATTTGCCCTTTCCCTACTTCCATTTGTTTTATGGGGAGTAGTTCGATTAATTAAACAACCTAGAAGGCTTAGAGTAACTGCAGCTATTTCAATAATTATTGCCTTATTCATTCTTACTCACAATTATCTTTGGGCGCTTGCTTTACCTTGGATTGTATTACTGGTACTTCTATTGATTAAAGAGAAGAAACTAGATGCTTTGAAAAACATTCTTATCGCTGGCTTGTTTTCCATCGGTTTAACTGCTTACTGGTGGATGCCGGCCCTGCTTGAAAATAGACTAGTTTCTTCAATAACACCATTTCCGCTGATTGATCACTTCCCATTTATTAAGCAATTAATTATTCCTTCTTGGGGATATGGAAGTAGCGTTTGGGGACCAGGAGATGAAGTTTCTTTTCAGGTTGGCGTCGTTAATCTAGCGGTTGTCGGACTTATCATCAGCATGGGAGCTTATAAACTAAGACGCCATCCTGAACTCGTTTCAGGATTCCTATTAAGTAAGATTCCGAAACTAGTTCGGAATGACAAAATTACCTTGCTGGGCGTATGGGCACTAGTTGGATTTTTTGTAAGTATAATTATGATGAATTCGAGGACTTATTTTATTTGGAAGGTAATTCCTTTCCATAACTTCATTCAGTTTCCTTGGAGGTTGTTAATATTCACTACGCTTTTTTCAAGTATTTTAGGGGCGGCTTTGATCGAAATATTGGGCAAAAGAAAGGAAGTGTACCTATCGCTATTAATAATTGCAGCTAGTTTATTATTAACAATTAATTACTTTCAGCCCAGTCAGATTTTTAGTAAAACAGATAATCAGTATTTAGCTCGCTTTTTTGCTAACAGAACTTTAGAGGGTGAGAAAGACGTAGTTTCAAAAGAGTATCAGCAATACAGTGAAGATTATCTTCTTCTTCCTAAATGGATAGAAAAAAAGCCGAATAAATTACCAACCTCCAAGATTGAAATTCAAGGTGGGGAAGTCATCAAGATAGAAGAAAGATCTCCGATTAGGTGGAAAGCAGAGATTGTGGCAGATAAGCCAACTCAAGTTACTTTCCATTCATACTATTTCCCCGGATGGTATGCAAAAGTTGATGGTAGGTTTAATGAAATCAAACCAAGTGATCCTTATGGTCAAATTGAGCTGCAAGTTCCCGAGGGCATGCACTCAATCGAGTTTTACTGGGCTGAAACAAACCTGAGAAGGACAGCAAACTATATTAGTATAATTTCGCTGGTTGTGGTCACTTTACTTTTGGCAGGGAAAGAAAGAATACGTATTTTGCCCAGTCGATGATTTTCGGCTTCTAATGTACTTAAAGGATTTGCAGAAGAATAAAAAGACTTTGTTTTCAGTTGCATTACTTCTTTTTGTTGGATTTCTTCTTAGGGTCTTTTTTGTTACTTCCTGGCTTAATATCAGTGGTGACTTACTCGCATACGCTGATTGGGGAGAAAAGTTTTGGCAGCTTGGAGTAAGTAACTTTTATTATCACAAAGAATGGTATTATTCTCCTCCAAACTACCCGCCAATCTTTTCTCTAGTCCACGCTTCTTCTTTTTGGCTGTTTGAGCACAAGTACGTTTTGGCACAACTTCATAACTTAATAAAAATACCGCCTGCAGCATTCATAATATATTTTTACGATTTTGGTTATTACCTTCTTCTCAAACTTCCCTCGATCTTTGCAGACTTAGGACTTTCGCTTCTGATATGCGGACTCGTTTACAAATTCACAAAAAGCAAAAATAAAGCATTGGTAGCTGCAGGATTTTATTTATTTAATCCCGTTACCATTTTTTTAAGCGGGGTGTGGGGACAAACAGATAGCGTGATTGCTTTTTTAGGACTTCTTTCGTTTATATTATTGGCCAATAAAAGGACAGCTTTGTCAATACCCTTCTATTTTACTAGTCTTTACTTTAAGCCAAATTGGGCGATATTTCTTCCGTTTTATCTATTTTTGCTTATAAAGTTACGTCCAAGATTCCGTGAGCTTTTTTACGGAGCGCTAATAACAGTCACCATATTTGTGGTAACAACACAGCCGTTTACCAAGGGGAATGTTTTTAGTTTTATATTTTGGCTTCTAAAAACCCGCATACTTCCTAACGTACAGGCGGCAGATAAAGCTTCTGTTTCGGCTTTCAACTTCTACACAGTTCTTTTTGCAATAGATAAATCTCCTGCTGATAGTCTGATTTTGGAAATTCCTGCGAAAATTTTAGGATATGTTTCTTATTCAGCTATTAACCTGGCGACCTTTGTTCACATTTCGAAAAAGAACCGGCTTTTTGCCATAATCACGGGCCTTTTTACGATAGGGTTAGGGAGTCATCTGTTTTTGACAAATATGCTCGAGCGCTATTTCTTTCCCGCCCTTGTCCCAATGATAATATTGATGTTCACAAACACAAAAACTCTAATTTGGTCGGTCGCTATAAATATAGTAACTTTTTCAAATCTAGTTTGGGCATTCTTTCGCCGGACGTCAGACGAGATAGGCCAACCATTCACTAATAACAACTTCTTTTTAATAAGGTCATTGTCGGTAATGATAGTTTCCAGTTGGCTGGCTGTAGCTATAAACTTAGGGGTCTTTCGCACCGCGCTGATTAAGCTGAAAAAGCTAAATTCCCGTGTTACAATTTAAGGCGTGATAAGGCTGGAAGAAGAACATTTGGATCCCACCGCGGAGATTACTCTTGATGCGGTAAAAGAGCGAGCTGTTAAAGGTGTGGCAGTTTTAACGGGAAGAACTTTTCTTTTAAACGCACTTTCTTTGGTTGCTACCGGTTTTTTGACTGTTTTTTTAGAACCTGCTGAGTTTGGGGTGTTTTGGATTGTTTCCGCAATTGTCAATTTTTTGGCCTATTTTAGCGACGTAGGGCTTGCAGCAGCACTTATTCAGAAAAAAGAAAAGGTAGCAAAACCAGAATTAAATACAACTTTTCTTGTTCAACAATTGCTAATCATTACCCTTTTAGTTATTTTATTTGCCGTCTCACCCATTCTTCAGAATTACTATTTGTTGTCATTAGAAGGGCGATTACTTTTATATGCACTGGGATTTTCCTTGCTTCTTTCCTCACTAAAAACGATTCCGTCAGTTTTGTTGGAACGAGAACTAGAGTTTGGGAAATTGGTTATTCCTCAGGTAATTGAGCAACTGGTTTATAATATTGTTGCCGTTTTTCTTGCTTGGAAGGGTTTTGGGATAAGAAGTTTTACTTATGCAGTGCTTTTAAGGGGAATTGCTGGATTAGTCGCAATTTATTTACTAAAACCTTGGTTTCCAGGGTTTGTCTTTTCTAAAAAATCGTTAAAGAAATTGCTCACCTTTGGTGTTCCTTATCAAACAAATAGCCTTCTTGCAGCAGTGAAAGATGATGGAATGACTGCCTTTTTGGGTGGAATTTTAGGTACAACAGGGATTGGACTTTTGGGTTGGGCTCAAAAATGGGCCTACATGCCACTAAGGCTTTTTTTGGATCATGTTTTAAAAGTTACATTTCCAGCATTTTCGCGGATGCAAGATGAAAAGGGTCAGTTGACCCGAAGTGTAACCAGGTCAATATTTTTTGTCTGTTTTTTGGTCTTTCCCTCAGTTGTCGGGCTGTTAATTCTTGCTCCGATTTTGGTCCAAATAATTCCAAGATACGAAAAGTGGAATCCCGCTTTAATTCCTCTAGCTTTAATTAGTATCAACACTGTTTTCGCCGCCGCAACAACCCAGCTAACAAACCTCCTTAACGCAACAGGTAGGATTAAGACCACTTTCAAGTTGATGATAATGTGGACTGCTCTTACTTGGGTTTTTGTTCCCTTTCTTGCCATGAAATTTGGGGTTAATGGAGCTGCGGCAGGATATGCGATAGTGGGTGTAAGCTCGATAATTGCAATTTATATTGTCCATAAAATTGTAAGATTTTCTTTGTTTAAAAGTGCAGGTGCTCCCGCGATTGCCTCTATTATAATGGGAGCTTTGCTTTTAGTAATACGCGAAGCCATTCCGGTAAATGTGACTGCTCTTTGGGTTCTGGGAGGTTTTGGGGTAATTGCCTATATGACGGCAATGTATTTATTGGTAGGCTCTACCATTTTCGAAGATGCTAAAAAAGGTATTCGCGCGATTTTTTCAAGATAAGACGCTACTGCTAATTCTTATTACTGCATTAGCTATAAGAGTAATTTATTTAAATAAATTACCTCCAGGGATCGTTCATGACGAGCTGAATTACGTTATGAACGCGAAATCCTTATTTTATACGGGTAAAAATATTCCCCTTACTGCTTCAGCAATTCTATCGTGGGGTGAAAAAAATTATGACGTAGTCATTTCTGAACTACCGTCCTATCTTATTATGTTTTGGATAGGTTTAACCAGACTTTCTTTTTTCACAGCCAGATTTCCCTATGCAATTGTAAGCTCAATGTCTGTGGTAGTTCTTTATTTAATTACAAAAAATCTTCTTGGAAAAAATATCGCCAAATACGCAGGTTTCGTTATGGCATTTAACCCATGGAGTATTCACTTAGGAAGAACTGCTTTGGAGGTTAATTTTGCTTTATTTTTCTTTTTATTGGGAGCATACGTTATTTTAATTGTCCCACCCAAGAATATTTTGAGAGCTTTTCCGTTTTTTCTGGTAATGTTTTTTAGTTATTTGGGGGCAAAACTTCATTTTTTCCCGCTGGTTTTAGTATTTCTTGTCTATAAATACATTACTTCAAAAGAAAGCCCTAAACAAAAGAGAGTCTTTATGATTTTTGCAGCCTTATCTTTGGTACTGCTTTTATCCTACGTTTTTACCCTTGATTATCAGCCCTCTGGAACACGAAGGGTGGAACTTATTTTGTTTGAAAGAGATTGGGCAGCGAGTTTAGTAAATAAAGAAAGACTGAGAGCAATTCCAAATGCAGGCCTTGAGTTGTTTTCGAATAAAGCAACTGTGATTTTAAGAAGAATCGTAGATGTATACCTTAAAGCATTTTCATCAATCGGACTTTTTACGAGGGGAGAGACTGTTTCAGTTTATTCGATATGGGAGTACGGACAGTTTCACTACATTGATTTCTTTTTAATTATAATGGGTTTGGTTGCGTTGTTTTCGTTGAGCAGTCAAGTCTTTTGGTTATTAGTGGCAATAATTCTTTTATCTCCTACTGTTTCAAGCATCGAATTAGTAGAACAATCATATGCAATTAGGGCATATCCCATGTTTCCCATGTTTTGCCTTCTTTCAGGGGCTGGGATTTGGTACCTGAAGGAAAAATTTAAGTTTGGTAAACTGGTCTTTTTAGCAATTGGCGCTATCTATTTAAGTTCAGTTGTTTATTTTTTGAATTTGTATATTTATCGTTATCCTGTTTATGCAGCTGAGCGATGGTTTTTGAGTGAAAGAATTCTGGCTAACTATGCAAGACACGCGTTAGAAAATAGTGGTGTAAAAAAGGTAATAATATCTCCTATTGAGTCTCAGAAGATTGTTTTTGAAGAATTTTTATTTTTCTCAGGATTGTATGAAAATAGTGAGAATATTGTCAAAATTAACAAAAATATTGAAAAACATGATTTTTCTTACGATAAAGTATCATTTATCAAGGGGTGTCCTGGGAGTCTTGATTTTGACGAGGAAGTGGTATTAATAACTCACGCTAATTATAAATGTTCAGAAGAAAAGCCGGGTAAGAGAGGGATTGTTGATTTGAAGGATGCGGGTACTGTCTATTATATTGACAATGATATTTTATGTAAGGACTATGAACTGGCTAGATATTATCGACCAATGGATTTATTTGTCTTTGATATGGAGAAACAAAGTATAGCTGAATTTTGCAAGAATTGGATAATAAGTTTTTAAGATGTCGAGAAGGAATCGGTTGTAATATGATAGATAAAATAATTTGTCCAGTCTGTAGCAGAAGGAAAAATAATAAATTTTGGGCCATGCCCGGGTACAGCCTTGCTAGGTGCAGTAATTGCGGCTTGGTATGGGACTATTTGCCTCGAGAGAATTTGATAAGCCACTATCAGAAATCTTACTTTAATAACAATAATCCAAAAGGTGGCTATGCAAATTACTTTGAAGGAATGGAGATTAATCGAAAGACATTTGCGGCAAGATTAAAAAAAATAGAAAAGATACGTGGTAAAAAAGGTAAATTTCTTGATGTAGGATGTGCTCTGGGCGATTGCTTAATGGAGGCAAAAAAATTAGGCTGGAAGAAAGTAGAGGGGTTGGAGGTTTCTGATTATGCGTATAGATTTGCCAAGAAAAGAAAATTAAAAGTAAAAAAGGGGTTATTGAAGGCAAATTCCTTTCCCAGTAATTCCTTTGATATAGTTGCTTATCAGGATGTACTTGAGCACATTACTGATCCAGTCGGGGAACTTAGGGAAGTATTCAAATTATTAAAGCCGGGTGGGTTAATTTTTTTGGTTACTCCTGATATCGAGGGGTGGTGGGCGAAGCTATTAGGTCCTTTGTGGTATCACTATAAGCCGGTAGAGCATGTAGTCTATTTTTCTCAACATTCTATGGAAAGAGCTCTTAAAAAAGCAGGTTTTGTCGATATTAAAACCTCAAAAACATATCATATTTTAAGTGTGGAGTATACCTTAAACCGCCTAAGATTCTATCAGCCACGCTTATTTGCAATTTTATTAAAAGTAGTGCAAAAAACAGCCATAAAAGACATTGCTTTCAGGGCATATTCAGGAGAATTGGAAGCATGGGGAACAAAACCAAAATAAAATTATTTTTATCTAATATATCAATTACCGGGTGGTCGTTAATTGCCCTAGGGGTGATAGTGTGGTCGGCAACCATGGTAAAAAGTGGAATTAAATATCAGTACGGGATTGGATTCTGGGGGCCCAATGGGCATGATGGGGTTTGGCATATTGCAGTTATTGAAAGTTTAACTCAAGGTTGGTGGAAAATGCCGGTTTTTGCAAGCTCTGTCTTGCAGAATTATCACGTTGGTTTTAATCTACTTGTTGCTTGGCTTCATAAAATAACTTTTATTCCAGTAACGACTTTGTATTTTCAAATAATTCCTCCACTTTTAGTTTTGTTTATTGGATTATTTGTTTATTTGTTTATTTTTAATTGGAGAAAGTCGAAGACGCAGGCGTTTTGGGCAACATTTTTTGCTTATTTTGGAGGTGGGTTTGGGTGGGTAGTCACGTTATTAAGAGGTGGTGGAATTGGCGGGGAATCTCTATTTTGGTCACAACAGTCGATATCGACATTAATAAACCCTCCTTTTGCCCTTTCAATACTGATAATAATTTTAGCCCTAAATTATCTTATAGCTGGTTTGAAAAGTGGCAGTAAGAGGAAGAGGAAGCTATCTTTAACCGTCGCCACATTTTTGTTTGGTGTATTGATTCAAATAAAGGTATATGCCGGGATATTATCTTTGGGTGGGTTATTTGTTACTGGGATGTGGATGATGCTAAGAAGAAAAGGGTTAGCTCTAATGAAGGTTTTTTCTGGAGCACTAATAGTTTCAATTCTTTTATTTTTCCCCCTAAGTAGTAGTCTTGAAAGTACTGTAATTTTCAAACCTTTTTGGTTTTTAGAAACGATGATGAGTTTTACCGATAGGTTAAATTGGCAAAAATTTGGTGAGGCGATGGTGAATTACAAATTGGGAGGAGTTTGGATAAAAGGAGTTGTAGCCTATTTTGTAGCATTTATTATTTTTGTAATTGGCAATTTTGGTACAAGAGTTATTAGTTTTATTTGGTTTAGAGATAAAGCCAAAAACTTTAAAAACGTTGGATATCTAGATATTTATCTTGCATCGGTGATTGCTGGTGGAATTTTTCTGCCAATACTCTTTGTTCAAAGGGGAACTGCCTGGAACACGATTCAATTTATATATTATTCCCTAATGTTTTCAGGAATCTTAGCAGGTATTTGGTTTGGTGATTATTTGGAGAAAAAGTCTAAAAAATTCATAATTCTTAATTCATTATTCATAATTCTTTTAACTATCCCGACAACAATTGGAACATTAAAGCATTATTTACCGGCAAGACCGCCGGCAAAAGTTTCTCATGAAGAACTGGAGGCACTTAGGTTTTTATCGAGTCAACCTAACGGAGTTGTTTTAACGCAGTTGTTTGATAAAGATGCAGCCTTAGCTGCCGAAGCATATCCCCCTCGCCCACTTTATTTATACGAATCAACGGCCTATGTTTCCGCTTTTTCCAAAAAACCTACTTATCTTGAGGATGAAGTCAACTTAGAGATAACGGGCTATGATTGGATAGCTCGACGAGAAGAAATTGAAAATTTCTTGGCAAATCCTGATAGAAATTATTTGAAAGAAAATAATATTTCTTATATTTATTGGGTGAGAGATCACGGTCAAGCGATAAATAAGGTTCAATTGGGAGTCGAAAAGGTTTTTGAGAATGAGGAGGTTGATATTTACGAAGTAGTGAATTAGCCTCAATAAACCTCTTCGTGATAGAATTTATGCTGTGGGAAAGATTTCGGTTGTTATTAATACTTTAAACGAGGAGAAGAATTTGCCGAAGGCTCTGGCTTCGGTCCGCCAACTGGCGGATGAAGTTATTGTTGTTGACGCAATGTCAACTGACCGAACAGTTGAGATTGCCAAAAAAACTGGAGCAAAAGTATATCGTTATACAAAACCTGTAAGGTATGTAGAGCCAGTAAGAAATTTTGCTATTGGAAAAGCAAAAAGTGAATGGATATTAATCTTGGATGCTGATGAGGAGCTGACGAGTAATTTGTCACGGGAGCTAAAGAAGATTACAAAAAAACCAGACGCTGACTATTATCGACTTCCTCGTAAAAATATTATTTTCGGAAAATGGATAAAGCATTCGCGCTGGTGGCCTGATTACAACATTAGATTTTTTAAAAAGGGATCGGTGCTTTGGAGTGAGATAATCCACTCGGTGCCGGAAACCCATGGTAAGGGTTTAGACCTACCTCCTGAAGAAAACCTTGCTATTTTGCATTATCACTACGTATCAATTGAGCAATATATTGAGAGGATGAACCGTTACACCACTGAGCATGCAAAACTACTTATAACTGAAGGGTATAAGTTATCCTGGAAGGATCTCATTAAAAAGCCCACTAATGAGTTTTTAAGTAGGTATTTTCAAGGGGAGGGATACAAAGATGGTCTTCATGGATTAACCCTTGCAGGACTTCAGGCACTATCTGAATTTGTTTTATATCTGAAAGTCTGGCAGAGTGAAAAATTCAAAGAGGAAAAATTGAATTTAGAAGATGTTATTAATGTAATGAAAGAATCAGAATCTGACCTTCACTTCTGGCAAGCTGATTCCTTACTTAAAGAAGTTGGTGGTTTAAAGCATAGAATAAAAAGGAAATTTAAGCTGCCTTAGCCTACATTTAATCTATATGACTAAAGTTTCCATTATAGTTCTTACTTGGAATGGAAAAAAAGACACTCTTGAGTGCTTGAAATCGCTTGCTAAGTTAACCATTAAAAATTTTCAATTAGAAATTGTAGTTGTAGATAACGCATCGACTGATGAAACTGCTGCAGCAGTTAAAGAATTTTCGCGTAAATTCGCAAGCGCCACAAACAAAACTTCAAGGAAAGAAAAGGAACGTGTGGCGCAGATTCGCGTAAATTCGCGTACACCAGCGATAAAATATATCAAAAACCGAACTAATCTAGGTTTTGCCGAGGGCAATAATGTGGGGATGCGGTACGCTATTAAAAAAGACGCTGATTACGTGATGCTTTTGAATAACGATACATATGTAGA
>JABAOF010006629.1_pt1 | contig 26351 bp, 29 predicted proteins | sample 7062171 | NCBI WGS metagenome assembly JABAOF01 (sample SAMN14538628, study PRJNA623070) | marine sediment metagenome | biome: marine biome [ENVO:00000428]; feature: marine pelagic biome [ENVO:01000023]; material: deep marine sediment [ENVO:00002113] | place: India: Gulf of Khambhat ...
CCGAGAGTTGATGATCAAGTCTCCTGAGCGCCGGCTTTCGAAGATTTGTGAAACTTGAACCGGCGCGTCTGGAAATTCGGCTTCGCATGTGGCTGAGAGCCACTCCCGATCGTCTAACCACTCTCCATACGCGATCTTTCCATCTTCGACAATAGCGGCGTAACCCAGAGGATCCTCCCCTTCGATAACATCGTAGGAGTATTCGTTTCGGCCCCTTTTCCTTATACTACCGTGTCCGTCGTAAGAGTACACGTGGAAAGTGGTCTTGTTTTCAGCGACGAAGACATGTTGCACTGGTAACAAGTGTCTAACCAAGTCTATAATGTTTACACGTCCTTTTCTAATCCTGTAATTTTCAAGATCCTCCAACGTAGGTTTTCGCTCCCAGTTATGCGCTATATATTGAAGCGGAAATGCTTTTTCCTCTGCGCCTTCCGCAGCTAGATAGATATGAGCCATGCCGTTGCCGCTTACAGCGACCGTGGCATCAAACTCGCCAAAACCTTGCAAGAATGTCACTGGAAAGCGACGAACATCCAAACCAATTGTACTCATGAATTGTGCAAGATCAAAGTGCAAACTAGTGGGACGAAGCCCATGATCAGAGCTGATTACAATGGAAGTATCCTCGTAAAGATCAAGGTCAATAAGAGTTCTAGCCATGCGTCCAACCTGGTTATCCACATTCTGCATTGCGTGTCGTACGTTCTGGGAGAGAGGCCCATGTTCGTGGCTGACCTCATCCACTCCCGGCATATACACTATGGAGAAGACAGGAGGCTCCGTAGGAAATTTCATACCTCGCATCATGGCAGAGCACCTGTAGACCAGTTCAAATATGCGTGTTGCAACGGCGTCGGCGTGTTCCCAAGTAAATGCTCTTAAGGGGGCAAGCAGTTTAGCCAAGACGTTAGCAAGAGGAGGATAGACGAATTTCGCCCCTCGTGTGATGGGCTCAAAGATTGCAGCTGTTGTGGAACCCTTCAGCCTTTCAAAGATGGTCTTGATCTTGTCACTCATATCTGTGTTCATTGCGAAGGCGCCTGGCCCCACATAATCACGTTCGAATTCAAACCAAGATAAGCGTCCGTAATACTTGTAGCTGCTCTTCTTTCTGTCAAACCATCGGATGCCGGGCATGTTCAGGGGTCCAGGAAATGCTCCAGTCAAAAAGGGAGCATGAGCCGGTCCAGTTGTGGACGGAAAAACGGTCACGGCGTTTTCTACAGATGCACCCCTCTTGGCCACGTGCTTCATAATATTCGGCAGAAGCCCTTGACTTAACATTTCGTAAAAGACATCTGATCTAGCGCCATCAACAAGAATGAACACAGATTTCAATTATCCTCACGCTATTAAACATTGGTTATCCCAAGATTTAGCTTTTTTATTGTTACGGTTCATTTTTTCTCTTTTGCAATGCTGAAAATCCTCTAAACACACAAGATATTTCTTAAGAGCGTTGAGATGTAATGGACAAAACACTAATAGATACTTGATGTCTGTGGTTCTCCGATGATCTTGCTGAGAAGCCTTAAATAATTTTCTCTTGAATGTCAATATTCGTATAACTAGCAGGGATTTAATTGGACCCAATTTCACATATAGCCTTTGCGTATATCCTTGCAGGAGGAAACATAAATGTGTGGCTCATTCTAGGCGCAGTAGTTCTCGACTTGGACAAGATCTTCACGTATACACGCAAAAAATTCAGAGGTCAAGAATCAAGGACGATTTTGCATGAATTGTCAATAGCCGCTCCTCTCATCGTTGCTTCAATCCTAATAAACAATGCCCTCTGCCTGGGTTTAATATCCCATTATGTTTTAGATTTCCTTCTTGGTGAGAGCAAACCTTTTCATCCGTTTTTTGACAACATCGTGGACTTCAACCTGAATCTGAGATACAAAATAGCAATAGGTGCAGGACTATGGTTGACAGCAGGACTCTTTATCATGCTATAACTGACTTCCTTTTGACGCCATTTGAGAAGGTTGACGTTTCTCCAAATGCTGTCTCATGGTTTTCTCTGCTTATGTCAATATCCGTCTACCTTTTTTTCAGCTTAAATCTGGTTACGTATGGGATTTTGTCGTTGTTTTTCGTTCTTTTTCTCGATGCATTAGATGGCTTCTTGGCCAGGAAAACACATTTGCTGAGTTTCGATGGACTTGTAGTTGACGCATCATGCGATAGATTATCAGAATTCTTGATCTTCTATCCATCTCTCCTGTGGCTCGCGTTGACAGCGGTTAACTGTTATGTTACGTTCTGGAGGCTTAAGAACGAAAGAATCTTGATTCTTCCACTAAGACATCTTTTTCTGCTAATCACTGTTCTCGGTTTCTTTAGACTGATCTAGATCCAAGATTAATAAAGGAAACAGGTCTACAAATGCAACCTCTTCTGTGTATGGTTTTCAGGGTTTGTATCTGAAAAATGAATTAACGAATTGCGGCATTTAGAGCCTATCTAAATAGGAAATATCCCTGCCCTTCTATATCCAAAGAATATTATTTCGATTGCGGCTATCGCTTGGAAGGGTTGGCCGTAGTTCAGACACCCATTTAATTCTAGAGCGACTTCAATAGGAGAATACGGGTCGATGTACTCAAGATTTTTTAGGCAAAACCTAACGACCTCTGCTTTGAAGAAGCGTATCTCAAGGTCTGAAACATTGTTCAGATTGAAGTCTCCGATTTGAGCTGGGAAGTTAAGGTCTACGTTGACAGTTCCATTGATGAAGACTGACGTACATTCGTCTCGTCTACGCTGTAGCTTTTGGGGAGTTCAATAAAGCATGTGACAGGGTGGGTAACTATAGGCAGGACGCTTACTACTGGGTTTGGCAAGGTTACTGATGCTTGTATGGCGTAGGANNCTGAGGCTTGTATGGCGTAGGATTTCATGAGGGGATGGTTATCTGTGTTGTTTTCGTTGATGATGTATGGTGTGTCTCCTATGGAATCGTTGTTTGAGTCAAAGCCACTGTAGTCTCTCCAGTAGTTGCCACCTGAAGGGTAGCTGTCATCCCAAGCATTCGAAGAAGAAATTGTGTNNATGGTATTTTCGATGAAGTTGTTGTGGTGAATCCTGTTTCCTGAGGAGAATGTCAGTCCGATGCCGCAGAGATTTCGTGCAAAGTAGTTACTCTTCAAAATGTTATTAAAAGAGCGGTGCAGCCGTATCCCTTCGTTATTGTTAAGCAGAGCAGGGTTCATAATTATCGAGCTATTTGTGTAAGCGAAGAATATGCCTTGGCTGTTGTTCGTTGCTTTCAAGCCATCCACTATGATGTTGGATGAATTGACTACGGCGACGAACCCTGCATTTGACGGTATTCTCCCTTCATGGCGGTTAATCCAGTAAATGACCTGCTTCCCATTGACAAGATTCGAGGCGTCAATGTCGTGAATGAAATAGTTTAGGGGAGCATCTTCACGAGCTTCGATTGCAATGTTGTCGATGGAGTTGTTTCGCAAGACGGCATTAGACGAATTTGCCACTAAAATTTCATGTGTACCGCTATTCTGTATTGTGAAATTGCAAAGCTTGACGTTTGAAGCGATTATCTTGATCACGCTGCCTATTCCATATCCGTCTATGAATGTTGTGGAGACGTTCTCTCCTATCAGCGATATGCTCTTGTTAATCGTAATGTGCTCGTAACGTAGTCCTTTGTCTACTACAATTGTGTGCCCATTCAAAGTTTCTGAAGCATAAACCGCTTCCTGTATAGTTAGATAGTGAGAGTCTGTATCAAGATTGTGAACCTTTTTGTCAACCCATTCTAGATCTATTAGTGGATATCTGTCAATTTCGTTCTCGTCAATAAAATAAGGATAATCAAATATTCCGTCACTGCCTTGTTGATTCTGAGAAGTTCCACTGCAAGAGTCCTCTGCAGCGTACTCCTTCCAGAAGTTGCCTCCCGAGGGGTAACCGTTATCCCTCAGGTTGCTCCCTACTACACTGCAAGTTGTGCTTCGATCGTCGAAGTAGTTGTGATAGAACCTGTTTGCAGTACTCAGGTTCACCCATACGTTATAGTTGCTTTCCCAACTGTTGGGCTTGAATATTCCATTTGATGATATTACATTGCCAACTACCAGGTTATATGAAGATCGATTCCCAATGGAAAGTCCATGTACCCCGTTATTGACAACTGTATTTTCGATCAGCTGGTTCCCTTGTGAGTCTAAATACAGAGAGATTCCTGAAGGCGGTAGCAGGCCTTTGTGTTTGTGCATGGGGTCGTGGTACGGTGAGGGATAGTCTGGATTAGTGTATGTTATTATGTTGCCTTCGATTGCATTGCTTTGGGAAGTGACCACATTGATCCCCAAAGAGGTATTGTTGATTACGTTATTACGAATGACGTTACTATTAGAGAGCCAGATCCTGACGCCATCTGTGTGCAGGTCTCTAATCCTGTTATTTTCAACGTTGTTGTTACTGCAACTTACTAGCAGAATGCCAGTGACCCAGCGTGTTTCAGCGACTCCTTGAACAATATTATTTGAAATAACGCAGTTACTACCTTCTACCCAGACAATGAATAGGTCTTCTTCATGGGGAGAAGGGTCCCCCTCTCTTAGTTTGCTCGATGCCAATGTGAAACCACTTACCGACACATCATCTGCTGTTATAGCCAATGCTAGGTCTTTTTCACCATCTATCTTTGTTGTGTGCGGACTCCAACCAACAAGTCTTATAGATCTCCGAACAGAGACGCTCTCTAAATACGTCCCACTTCTTACAGATACGGTGTCGCCGTCATTAGCTGCGTTGATCGCTGCCTGTATAGTGGGATATTCATCAGGCACTATTATTGTTCTAGCCTTTGCTGGTTGAACTTTGAACACCATGATCGACACACTCAACAAGACGAAAGCCAAAACGATAGCGGAGATCGTTTTTTTGCCCAATTTCCTCAGTAGCAATGTCCAGATATGCTTATACAATTCTACAACCTCCAATGGCTCCCCGCAAAAAGAGAGCATGTTAGAGACTTCATATTAAGTCTTCGAAACAGCAATTTAGAGAGGTCAATGCCTATTAGGAAAAATTAACATTACTTTTGACAGGTGGTCGGGTTGGACAATCTCTGTAACCTGTTCTTCGAGTTTTCAAATAAGGATCGGCTTAGAATCATGCGTGAACTGAACAAACAAGCAATGAGTGTTACAGGATTATCAAATTCGTTGGGCATCAGAATCCAGGAGTCCAGCAGGCACCTTTCTCGACTGGCCGAGGCTGGAGTGACGCACAGGGATGAAGGCTTGCATAATCTTACTCTTTTTGGCAAGTTAGTCCTGAAACAACTTAACGGATTAGAGTTCATATCACAGCATAGGAACTATTTCATGACCCACTCGCTGGAGCGTCTTCCTCCAGAATTTGTGTGTAGGCTTTGCGACCTATCAGACAGCAGACATAGTGATGACATCTCAGTTACCTTTTTCAATGTAGACAAGATAATTAGCAGCGCAGAGAAATTCATTTGGTTGATCACTGATAACTACCTTCTGAGTAGTATGCCCTTACTCGGGGAAGCGCTTGAACGAGGAGTGAAAGTTCTGAACATAGAGCCAAAGGATTTGGTTCCTTCCCCTGACATTGTCGAGGCCCTTCTCGCTGATGAACAAACAAGAAAGTCTCTAATCCAGGGGAGGATTAAAGGGCTTCTGGATGAAAGAGTGCTTCAACAGCTTGACATATACTTCTATATATCTGATAAAGGGCTCGCTACAATAGCCTTTCCTGTGTTAGATACGGGGACACTGACACGTTCCAGGAGATTTGACTACTTAGGATTCACCGCAGCAGACAAAAGGTCTCACAAGTGGTGTAGGGATCTGTTCCGATACTACTGGAGGAGAGCGCAACCACGGGAAATCTTGATTGATGAACTCTGTAGTTGGATAGAGAGGCGACTTCCTGTTCTCAACACTCTGAGAAAGATTGCTGCTGGAAAAGAGATTTCATGGGGAAAAGAGGTAATTTCAGAGCTCGAAGACAATTATCTGATAAACCAGGGAAAATTGACGATTCTGGGTCTTCGCGTCCTTGCAAAACTGCAGCAGTAAACATACAAGACCAGACATTTGCGTGCTTTATGTTCCTTTATTCAGACTCGGAGTTAGCCGATGGATCTACAGGAGATATCTTCCCTGAGTCCATGTCCAAGCTAGATTCTGACTCCTGCCGTTAGATCATTACATCTTCCTTAGGTAAACGCGAAAGATCATGGGCAAAGTAGTACAAGTTGAGCCTGTAATGCTTAAGTCAGAAAATGAAAGTGCGGAAAGTAATTTGTAGTAATCCACTCGTATACTCACAATCTAGGTGGTAAGAGATGTGGGAAGAGTACTATTCTATTATGCGTCAACTTCCAGATTGGCTCAAGAGACCTGTTCCATTCATCGTTGATTCTTTATCTCTTTTCAAAGAATATGATTCTCCAGTATTTCTTGATTTGGGATGCGGTGCGGGCAGAAATTTGATCTACTTGGGGAAGGAAGGATATGATGTGGTCGGGGTAGACGTTTCTGAGAGTGCTTTGAAGAAGACAAAGGTTCGGTCCAGAACCGAGGGGCTTCCAAACTTAGAGGTTCTGCGTGGCTCTATGACACGTCTCCCATTCGTCAAGCAAGCATTCGATATCGTGATCAGTGTAAGTGTTGTCCATCATGGTTTGAAAAAAGACATTGAAAAAGCCCTGGGCGAGATCCACACAGTCCTGAGGGACAACGGTCTATTCTTGGCCAATCTTCTATCTGCTAAAGATTTTCGGTATGGATCAGGCGAAAAGCTGGAAAACGGAACATTTCGAGTCATAGAGGATTTCGAACAGAAAAAGTTTGAAGAAACACATCATTTCTTCTCGAAGGAAGAGGTTCTCACTCTCTTAGCAGATTTCGAGAAGGTCAACGTAGAACCTATCCAAAGCAGGACTAAGCGGCCGCATGAGTATTGGAAAGTCATTGCCGTCAAATGATAGAGCTGATCGTATGCAACATTTGGTTGTTTACTCAGCGGATCTTCATGGAAATGAATCTCAATATAGAAAGCTGGTTGACCTTGCGAAGGCAACCTCAGCGGACTCCATAATAATAGGTGGAGACATCGCTCCACAAAGAGGAACGCGGAATCGCTTCATCTCTATGCAGAGAGAGTTCCTTTCAGAAAGACTGCCTGATCTGCTTCTTCCTTTCAAGGAAGCATTCCCTGATTCGCAGATATATATAATGATGGGAAATGATGATTGTGCCTGCAATCTTGACATTCTGAAAAGATTTGATAATGAGTTTTTCCATCTCATACATGGCAGAAGGTTGAACTTGGCAGGAGGATTTGATGTTATTGGTTACTCTTTTGTTCCCATAACGCCTTTTATGCTAAAGGATTGGGAGAAGTTTGACCTAAATGCAGTTCCGCAAACCTTGGCAACTGAGTATGATCATAGAAAAAGCTGGAACTATCGCTTGGATGGATTTAGAAGCACTTTGGAAGGCTGGAAGAGATTTCGTTTTACAGAGGCTATGGAAAGTGAGGAATCCATTCAGAGAGATCTAGACAAGTCTCTATTCACGGATGATCCTGAGAGAACTGTCTACATATTTCATTCGCCACCAGACAATACCTATCTAGACCAACGATACGATGGCTCACATGTCGGAAGCATGGCCATAAGGCTCTTCATCGAAGAGCACCAGCCATACCTGACATTGCACGGACACATTCATGAAACAGTTGATGTGTCAAGGAATTTCAAGGACGCCATAGGCAGGTCTGTGTCACTGTCAGTAGGAAATCATGACCAGGGAAACTATACACCGAATGATGTGGCTGTTCTGACCTTCAATCTATTCAATGCCGAAAAAGCAGAAAGAAGAATTGTACAGTAGCCATTTGAACCTTTGATTTCATAAAAGAAGGGAGATGCCGGTTTCAGCGTGTAATATTTTAGTCAGCATTGACTATTTTTGTGTCGGTGGTTCGTTTGACCAGCAACAACCGATATGGAATATGCGGTGTATATTGTGGTCAATGTCCTAGTGGAAATGGTCGTGTGAAGGTATTAGCAGGAGAATTGAAAAGACTCGTTGACACTGTTCGCTATAATTGGGTTGAGCATGTGGTGAAATCATTCAAGTTTGATCAGTTCAGAAAAGGTTTGGAATGGTTCTCCAGTGCCCAATGCTCCATGTGCCTGAACGGCGGAGGCGCACCCTGCGAGAATAGAAAATGCGCAGAAGAAAAGAAGCTGAAGAGCTGCCTCCTCTGCGATGACTATCTTGGCTGCAGGCATACAGAATATCAACGAGACTGGTATCCCTTCGTTGTCGAAAACTATAACCGCGTCAGAGAAGTAGGGTTTGAAAAGTATCTTGAAGAAGAAGAGGAAAGAAGCAAGGCAGGCATCGACTTAATGGGGCATCTGGAAAGAAGATGTTGCAAAGTCGTCAAGTTAGAGGAATAGACAGCGTCCAAGCGTCTTAGATCAATCTCTTTAAGGCTTGATTTTCGCGGATTCCACGGTCCCTAGCTTCATGTATTCGAAACGTGTTGGCTCAAGTTCAATAAGTGTGTATCTTGGATCTTCTGGAGTCTTGAAAAACTCCCGAATGAACGGTATCCTGGTGTAGATATCAGCCTTGACCTTCTTGTCCTGGACTATATTAGCTTGACATTCTGCTCTAATCGTGCCATTGTGTCCTTCTTTCTCTATCATGAGGCAAAATTCTGTTCTAGGGTTTTCTTTTATCTGCCCCGTCTTAGCATCGTCGGAGCCGGAGCAACGTACATCTTATTTGACAGGTAGATGAGCGTTACAGGTCGCACTCTAGGCTGATCGCCTTCAACTGTCGCAAGAAAGATATGCTGTTGTTCAGCAAAACTGTCCCAGATTTCCGTTTTCAACTCCTCTAAATCATCCAAACGGGCCACCTATGCTCTCATCTAACCATCTTATTGATAAGTCTTTGATGCTCTTTCAACGCGTGCTGTTACGTCTATTTGATAAGCTCTAGATGTTATCGTCTGCTGGATTCACATCATAGACCATATATGCAGATTATTCACACGGTTAGAGAACACAACAAGTGCGCCACATCAAGATACAGATGGGGAATGTTGCTTCTTATGTTTCTTGTCTACTTTGCCTTCGCATGATTCTCTCATCCATCCCTTCTCTTGTCACACCAGAAGCTCAGGGCCTTCAAACTTGGAATGGCTCTACTTCTCTATATACTCTAGCTCTTCCTTTAGGTCTTCTGATTGACCGTTTCGAAACTGCGCGCGAGTTTTGCCTGCTGTACACTAAATTTATTAGGAAACACCTAGCCATAGAAGCTGATGAGCGAGAAAATATGCGAGGAGCAATAGTATTCCTAATCGGCTTCGTGATTTTCTTAGTCGTGACTCTAGCCTATCCTGAACTGCCTCTGGGCAACATGATCAGCGATGCTGCAGGTGTAGACCCAGATGTTGAGTGGAGCGGATTAGTTGTTAGAACATTGGCATCAGCAATATTCAACGGAGTAATCTACGGCGTGATCATTTGGTTGATCTTCACTTTGGTGGAGAAAGTCAGAGAATAAGCATAGCCACTGAACATACACCCAGCACGTCCAAACCATCTCCTTCCGTGACGTCTACAGGGATATGAAGAAAACGATCAGTTAGGCAGAGCTTGTCATCACGTTCTTCTGCCACACCAGAATTCCGGAGATCAGAGAGAGCATTCTTCTTGGGCGGTCAGAATGTGTCGATTGTCGCTACAGCCAAACCGATTATCAGCCCTTGATTCTGCTCAAATGGAAGCAAATAGTACCTGCAAGAAACTGAAATAAAGGAATCTAAATCCTGATACTTCTATGCGCGCTATTTTGTAGACTCTCGCTTTAGAATACCTGTGAGGCAGCCGATTCCGCCAGCTGCTTTATGAATTTCCTTCATCTCAGCAGTTCTGCATTGAATGCCTATATCTTCATAGAAAGATTGGGTTGTTGGATTGCCATTTGGCATCAAAATTTTTCTTGGTGCCAGCGTTACGAAGTTGAGGGCCATTCCATGGATGGCTTCAGCTTCTTCGGGAATGAAGGTGACTGTGAAACCGTGGCTTTGAAGAGCTTTTACAGCTTTTTCGGAGAGTCTGGTCCGCCAAGAGATAGCGAGGTCTCGGTCAGCAAAACGCAAGACTCCCATCAAGTGCATTGCTCCGTGGGGAAGATCGACTTTGACAACCTCTACATCCATCTCTTCTAGGAGGCTTGTTACCTGGGCTGCTCCCTCACTGTTTGTGCGAAGTCCCGTGCCGATGATTACAGTGTTCGGGTTAATCCAGGATGCGTCGGCTCCCTCGAAGACTCCATTTCCTCTTACGCACCGCAGAATCGGGATGCCTAATTCAGCAAGCCTTTGCGCGACAAAACGCTCTTCACCTGCGCGTACAACCGATGCTGGACGTGCTAAGATCGCTCCTTCAGGAGTCATGAAGAAGAGATCAGCAACGAACATCATGTTTGGAGGAGGAATGTGGTTTGGCTTGACATAGTAGACTTCTACGCCTGCATCGCGATAGGCTTCAACCAGACCATCATGTTGTCGTGTAGCTACTGCACCATCTGGAACATCAAGCATCAGGGCATCATCGGCATCAGTGACCAATTCGATCTCAGGGCCTGGTCGATGCATCAGAACTGCAGAAAGCGAAGCCCATTCCGAGTCTACACCGCACTTCTTCCAAATCTTGCCGATCTCCTGCTGTAACGAATCTGTTCTCGGAGACCAGCCAGGACCACCATGAGCAGCATCGTCTGGAATCTTTGGCAAACTGTACACAATCCTACTATCTGAACACCTGTGTGTGGAGCTGAAGTATTAGCTTATCCTTTTCTTGAATCTGCATTTCTGTTTGTATGTTTCGCTTTCGCTGAGCACATCCTCTTGAGAATTGATAGTATCTCATTCTTCTCTTCTTTTATGCCCTCACTCAGCCTAGCAGCGATTACGGGTAGTCGCCACGACTCTATCTCTTCTATGGATATTGAACGGATTTGTCTATATCGTTTCAGATATACTTTGACAAACTGAGTGCGAACTGAATCAATCTCCTCCGAATCAAGGTTGAAAGGCTGATGCGGTCTACCTTTCTGAAGCAGGTATAGAGTTCTAGCGATATCTGCCTCTGGTCTACCTTTTGTTGCATCATTCCAATCTATAATCATAGGTCCATGTGATGGCATCAAGATATTGTCAGGATGAAAGTCTCCATGAGTCAGCACGTCACCACTTGGAAGTCGATGCAGAGCTTCGAGAGCAGCCTGCTTCAAGTCGCTGGTTAGCGGTTCTGTCCTACGGATTTTCGCCTCAATCCGTTGATGTTGGGATGGAAGTTCGTCAACTTCTACAGAATGCATATCTGCATGTAGTTCGGCAAACAAGTTGGCGAAATTTTCAAGCTTTTCAGGTTTGAACATCAGCTCCTTCAACATAGATGGTCCATTAACACGATCGCATAGGATTCCATATCTACCTTTAACCTTCACGACGCCATAAACAGCTGGAACAGACAAACCTGCCTCTGACACGGTTCGAGCTATCTTCTCTTCCGCTTTGACTGCGCTGAGCGGCCAGCCATTACGAAACAGTTTCAGAACCTTATTGTCTTCCCATGCAAGTATCTCGGCAGTCCGACCCAACCCGACAACTCGTCTTCGTCTCATCTCTCTGACCAGTATCTCAATTGATGATATTCTACTTCCTTTCAGCCAAAAATGTTTGGCCGAGACATTCAGAACTCACATCAGCAGATTGGGTGGGTTTACTATGCCTAAGGGCGCTCTTTCTCTTTCTGAAAGTTTAGAGAGACGCCAGTTTCATAATGTGATCCGAAACCTGCAGCGGTCAGCACCTGTTCGTCTGGATTCTTCCAGGACTACTTCAACAGGGCGTCCCAAAGTCTCTTCAAAGAAGGCCTTGTGAAGTCCTGCTGAGCAGAGACACCAAGTCTCAGGCAGGGCGTCATGAGGGATCTTCTTCACAATGGGGCATACACACCCGTCTAAGAACTCGAAGGTAGCATGGACGATATTTCCTTCATGTTTAAGCCAACCAGGGTTAGCCTCTTCGAGCTTGGTGAGGAAGTTTTGTAGATCCTCTGATTTCTTGTAGAGTTTCTTCCATTTACTGAATTCGTTCTGATGCCAAGGAGTGTCAAAACATGCTTTGCCGCATCGATGCATGACCTTGGTTAGTGTTTCTTCATCTACGTTTTCATCAAGTCCCCTAAGCATGCCAATGAGCCATCGATCTGTCCATGTGCGTTTGCTTGTTTGGCGCTGGTTTTCACAGTGTTCAGCATACAATATACCGGCTGTTTTCACCATATTCTCTTTCGAAACGAATCGATAGTAGTTCCGAATGCCGTACACCAGTGCGTGGGCGGTTGTGGATTGGGAGATTCTTCCCATACTGCAAATGCTTTCAGGTCTTCTGGAGTCGCCTCTTTCAGAGACTTCCCGCCTCTTTCTTCTTGCAGGAAATTCTCAAGTAACTGGACGTGATCGGCTTGGCTCTTTGGATTTGGCCTGGTTCGTCTTGTCTTCTTGAGAAATTCCAGAAATTCTTCCCTTTCCATAACCATTCCGTTCCATAGAGAAGGGAAGGATCTTCTATTTTTAGGTTTCACAATAAAGCACTTTGGGGGCTGCCACAAACACTTGTGAATCGGCAGGAGAACGCATTCTGGACATGTGAGGAATTGTTCACGAAATTTAGTACTCTAGTTCATTAAAATGGAAACCTTTAAGTAAATGAAGGCGAATGAGGTAAACGAAATATAGGTATAGTGTGTTGAGTAGCGATATGGGCGGCAGATTCCTTTCAGAATCTCCTAAAGGAGTGGCTAGACTCCTGAAATCTGCGGCTCATCCTGCCAGAATACAGGTTCTAACATTGCTGATTCATGGAACCTGTGATTTTTCCCAGTTGATGCGACAGACGAAGCTCTCTAAGACTGCTCTGGCAAACCATATGAACTGCTTGATGAAAATGGGTCTAATCCAGAGAGTTGCCCGAGGAGAATACACTATGACGATGGACGGAAAGGAAATGCTTAATGCCGCTATGACAGTCTACAGAAATTCTTCCCGGAGAGAGGAGGAACGAAGAGAAGCCCTGCTTGGCCGCTACACCAAGGGTTTAGTTGAGGGAAAAAAATTGAACCGAAAAGTGATAAGTAAAAAAGTTGAGTATCAACCTTGCTGGCTGTCCTATACTGGTGCCATAGCAGGTTCGTTGAAAGGCTTGAGAGTTAGCTGCGACGTAGTTGATGTAGGCGGCTACTCGGGCTATGCATTCATAATCAACGTTTCCAAAGGCTTGACATGCCCTTCAGGCCCAACCGCCCTGCCCTCTGAAACTTGGAAGCAGATCCACACAGGAACCGAGAGCCTCGGATGGACGATGGAACAATATGAATACCCACACTCCTATCCTGCAGAAGAAGGAAACCCAACACCTGAAGAAGTCAAAACAGCAAAGGAGCTGTTCGAGAAGATCAAAAAAGAGATCGATGAAAAAGACAGACCTGTAGTTCTCTGGGGCCTAGTTGTACCTGAATATGGCATAGTCAAAGGGTATGAAGGAAATTCGTATGTAGCGAGTACGTTTCGAAGACTCAATAAGCAGCCCGAAACGCCCATTCCCTTTCATGATTTGAAGGCTCCTGGCTGCATTGATGCCTTCTTCTTCCGCGACAGAATAGATGAGGATGCCCAAGCATCTGATAAGGAAGCTCTTGAGAGGGCTATACGTTTTGCAGTTGCTGAAGTGCCTATTCTTAACAATTATGTGGCGGGTCCAGGAGCACTAGCTGAGTGGGCAGATGTCTTGGAGAATGTTCCAGAAGAAAAGCAGAACTACCACGGAAATAGCTACGTAGGAGCTTGCGTCGCTGAGGGACGTGCCATGTCCTCAGAGTTCCTGAAACGGTTAGCAGAGAAGTATGACCGTGAGCAATCAAAGCACTTGCTGAACGCTGCTGACTGCTATAAGAAAGGCGCAAAACTCATGAGAGAGTTCACTGGCATCTTCCCATTTGAATTCAAGGGTGAAATGAAGCGGGCAGACCGTGGAAGAGGAGCAGACATTCTAAGAAAAGTCAAGCCCCTAGAGGAGAAAGCCATTCAACACATGAGAAAAGCTCGCTAAGGAGAAGAGAAACGGTGAGAAAATCAATGACTCCCCTTTTTTTTTGGGTGGGTAGTGCTTCTCAGCAATTGAAAAGTTACAAGTCAGCAAAAATTGATGCAGAGTCACCCTAGCCCCATAGCAAGTGGAGATATCTCCCGAAGTCGGACATCACATGGGATATTTCCTGATCTCTATCAGTCGATTACATATCGCAGCTTGTATATCGTACGTAAGATTCTTCTAGAAGGATTGGAGACATGTCTTTTTCAAGAGTCAAATGTAAATGGCGAATTTGCATTCGTTGGCTCCAGATATGGCAGATTGTACGAATTCGACATTGACTGGTTTTTCTAAGACAGTTTCCCAGAGCGTCTTGACAAATCCTTTTGAGCAATGGCAGTAAGTTGGTGATACTTCCCCCTCAGCCGCTGCAACCATTTCACAGTAGCATCTTACTCCATAGGATTGCGGTGTATAGTACTGATACAGTACATTTCCTTCTCTAGCAAGCCGAGTGCCTCTCGTGGGAGTCTTCTGCTCTGCATCTATGAACTCATCAACTGTCTTGAACTTCTTCCGCCTAGCCACTGCTTCTTCGATGGCTCCTTTGTTCATTTTGGCACAGTTGAAGCCACAGTTCTCCATAATTTTGAACCTTGTTTCTTCATCAACAAGCTTATCCAGCCTTTCCATAGCACCTTGCATCCAACGAGCTTTCTTCTTAGCATCAGTCTTCTCAAAGATGTCCTCACTTCCCTCCATAACTCTCTTCATCACCTCTCTTCCAGCAAACTGCTCAATGATCTTTTCCAAAGCTACCAACATTCCATGCTTTTTTTCCATAAAAAGCCTCCTCCTCAACGATAATTAGACTATGTACTCCAAGTTTTATGATTTGTGGAAGAGATCTCAGCTGGTTTGAGAAAGAATTTCTTTCAGGTTTCTGATCGTCCTCAAGCCACTCTGCTTCTGCTTCTCTGTTCTATCAATTAACAATGCACGTAATCCTGCATTCTCAGCTCCCTTATAGTCAGCCTCTACATCATCTCCAACGAATATTGTCTCTTCTGGTTTCACATCAAGTTCTTTGACAGCATACTTGAAAATGTCTGGATGAGGCTTCATGCACTGTGCTGTGTCTACCCCAACTATGATGTCAAAGGTTGTCTTCTCAAGATTTACCTTTTCAAGAATGAGGTGGATCCCCTCTTCATAGCCTGTGCTTATGAGTCCCAACTTCAACCCTCTTTGCTGAAGCTCCATCAGAACATCTTTTACTTCTGGATAAAGTGTGAAGTTCACAAAATCAAACCACTTGGACTGAACAGTTTTTGCAAGCTCTGCATTCTCTGCTATTCCAAGGTGTTTCAGGACCAGTGAATCCCACTTGTACCAATATTCTTCCCGTTGTAGTTTGCCAAATTGAGATAGTAGGTTAATATCTTCAGCTTCCTTTTCAGCATTTAACCATGCAATCTTTATCTCATCTAATGATTTGGAGATGCCCAACGAAATTAGAATTCTTTGAAATATCTCTCCTGGATGCACAACATCAGCTTTGTTTAGCGTGTCTCCCATATCAAACAGAACTGCTCTAATCGGCAATGGCATTCACCCTCTCTTCATTGCTCCTTATGGCTTAGAATTCTAGCTATTATGACTTGTGGAAAGGGCGTATTCTTTAGGGCTCTTCCCTAGGATTTATCCCTTGTAGACTCTGCAGCAATATGCTTAAGATCTCTACTATTTCTCAGAGTCTTCTTTCTCTGTTCCTAAAAAGGAAGCAGTGGTATCTTTTTGATTCTATGTTATTCTGCAGTTACCTCTCTCGTCACAGCTAATCTAAGAAATTTTCTTATCTTAGATATCATTTTGCTTAGGTTGTGATTGGAGAATCGTGAAGATGATTAGGCGTCACGCTGACATGCGGAAAAAGGCAGATGATGCGGGTGGGCGATATGATGAAATATCAAGGAATTATGATAAGGCATTTCAGTCAGGATACAGGACGGAGATTCAAAATGAAATAGTTTTCTCTACTTTGAAAGAGTTTCTGATTGGGAAGAAATATCGAATTCTTGATGCTGGTGGTGGTACAGGATTCTATTCCATCCCTCTAGCTGCTGAGGGTCACGATGTCATTGTCCTTGACGCGTCAAAGAAAATGCTTAAGGTGGCTGAAACAAAGGCGAATAGACTTGGTGTAATGAACAGAGTTGAAACTTTGCTTGGTGATATGCAAGACATTCACCAACCTGACAACTCTCTTGACGTTGTTCTGTGTCATCTCGCCTTGTGTCATGTTGACGACCCGTTGAAGGCACTATCAGAGCTTTCTAGAGTTCTACGTAGAGATGGAATACTTTCACTGATTGTGGAGAACAAGATGTTCTTTTCGATTGCTGAGGCTTTCAAAGGCAACATTCCAGAAGCATTGCGAAGGTTCAACGAGGAAACATTGTTCATCACAATGCCTAAACTGGGTACTTTGCGAACGTTTGAAAGGAAAGAACTGTTAACTTTCTTTGAGCAAACGAGTCTAAAACCGATTAGAATACTTGGTCTGAGAGTGATAAGTGACTACCTTTTGTATTCCCAGAAGACTCCACCGGAAGAAATGGAATCTCTCAAGGAACTTGAATTCCTCCTGAGTAAATCTCCATACTTGAACGCTATTGGCAGGTTCTTCCTCTTCATCTGCAGGAAGCAATAGAACCTGACACGTGCGCCCGTCTGATACAGGCACGCCATGGCTTCGCCGTCCTGATCCAAACATTTAATATTTTCGAGTCTATTGGATTCAAATCATGAAATTCTTGGTCGTTTACTTCTCAAGAGGCGGAAAGACGAGAAAGGTGGCCGAGGCAATCGCCCAGCAACTTGGATGCGAGGCGGTTGATGTTGAAAAAGAGACTCCTGATGTTGCAGGCGTGGAGATACTCATAGTCGGTAGCGGTGCGTACCCCTGGTTTCTTCATAAAAAACTCCAAAGTTTTCTAAATGGACTGCAGCCAAGTAACAAAAATAAAGCAGCCGTTTTCGCCACTGCAGGGGGACCCGATCCCAAGGTTGTCTATGTCCTTAAGAGGGCTCTAGAAGCAAAGGGCTACAGAGTTGTTTCCAGCTTCAAGTGCCGCGGACGTTTCCTCTTTTTAAATTGGAGCCATCCGAATGAGGAGGACCTGGAAAATGCGAAAGCATTCGCTAATGACCTCAGAAAGAGTCTTATCAGACACGAAAAAACTCCTTAGACAAATGTCATACTTCATGCAACAGTGTCCACATTATGGACGCAGCCGAACTCGAATGCAACGCGCGTGAAGGTAGTGTTGAATTCCGCTTGTCGGCTAGTGGAGGCAGAAATTTTCCAACCTAGTTTGCCAAGTGTATCTTCTAGGATTTTCAGGCTCTTCAACGCATCTTCTCTAGGGCGGATTTCAAGCGTGAAATGAACCTCTTGAGGTACAAGCATTCTCAAGTAGCGAGGGAAATCGATTCTCCCTACCCCTAAAATATTATGTGAGTGCTTTCCGAGCTCTCGATCATGAAGGTGACATTCCCGAATTCTTTCCACATGGCGAATCAGGAAATTCTCTACTTGAGTTAGTGGCTTCCCCTCATCAGTGTGACTCTTCGGTATATCCCATGTCAGAAAGAGTCTCCCTGTTGGCAAAAGCTCCTCCAAGACTTCCATAGCCATGTCACCGAATCTGTCGTTCTCAACACAAATAGTAACTTCTCCTCTAGTACAATCGGCGAGTTCAAGCAGGCTTTGCTTTAGCGCACTCTTGTAAAGGACCCAGTGATCCTTCAAATAAGTGCCCTCTCTTCCAGCAAAGACAAAATCGAGTGGAGGATTAACATGGATAGTAAACCTCTCCGCTTCAACATCCCGGGCAAAGTCAAGGCCCAGTTTCATTCGGTCAAGAACTGCTCTTCTAACCTCTGGATACAGAGTTCCAAGATTTAGATAGTCAGACGGGGCGTGAAATGAGATGGACACGTTTCTCGATGTTGCAACTTTTCGAAAATTCCCGTCTTTCTGATTGGCTGAAACGCTCAGGAAAGAAACGGGGGACCATCAGATCTGGCACAATGTATCCGAAACCGTGTTTGCCAGCGAAATCTATTGCATCCAATATATCGACATCATATACTACGTGATAACCAAAGCGCTTCCAAGACACTTCTTTCATATCCAAACGTTCCTCAAGACCTAATAACAACTAGGCACGGATTTCTCAAGTCTGAGAAGGGAAGTAGAAAAGATCTGGGTTCCGCTTGAGATACTCTGCATAAAGGTCTATCAATTCCCTCAGCTTTGCTAACTTCAGAGAAGCTTTGCCAACCTCCGTTGTTCTCATTATTCCTCGTTCAAAGCAAGGCTGCGTCAATCTTGCGAAATCTGGGTATGGACCAATATCCCATTCCCATTCATCTTCAGGATATTTCTCAACAAACCATTTCGGCGGTGTGATCTTCTTCAGAATGCGATCAGGAAACTGCACACGTTTCTCTGCGAGATGCATAGCTGTGCAGCGGTCTAAACCGACACCGATAAGAAGTATATAACCGTCCAGCTCGAGCAGTCGATGCCAGCCTTCAGACAACACCTCTGCTTCTGGACCTGAAGCTGCGACTGAAAGGCTTGGATGAAGCCCACGAACAACACCCTTTCTCTTCCTGAAAGTCTCGGGAATTATCCCTGTTGTAACAGGAGTCTTGTCAGGGTCATAAGGCAGAATCTTGAACAGCCACGAAATGCCCAGAGCGATCATCTCTGGAGTTCTCTTGTCTTCAGATAAATTTGCTGAATGGGTTGACATCACTATGTTTCCCTCTTCCCCGATAGTCTCCAGCAAGGCATCAATCACAGTCTCAGCCCCACCCTCAACATGACCAAAACTGCTCAGAGAGGAATGAACGCCAACCGTATCGCCTTTCTTCAAGCCAAGCCCCATTAGACCAGCCTTGATATCCTTTTTCGTCACACTAGGCTTGACCTTCTCACGTGCTTCCATTCAAGAGTCACATTTGGGATTCAACGTGATCATTTGCTAATAAACTATACGTAACCAGCACACTATAAACTCTCACAGGCCGCTCGCGTGTGCTGACCAAATAGAACGACTTGTCACGAAGCAACTTGAGAGCGAAAAAGTAATGATCAAAGCAAACAAGTAACAGTAACCCATTAGCGAACATGTCAAAGCCATGATCAACAAGCAAACTGTTCAAGGATACCCCAAAAAAAACAGGCTCAAGAATACCGCAAACTACTAGAAGAAACAACGGATTCAACCACAAAGAAATCTGCCCTTTCTCTTTTGCGACTTTGTTTTAATACACAATTCGTCTAATCTATCGTTCAGGTGGTAAGATGTTAGATATAGCATCTGTTTCAGCAATAATCGCGGCTTTCAGTGTGGTTGCAGGAGTCCTCTACTACAACTTTCAGATTCGTCATCAAACAAAAATTAGACAAACAGATTTGGTTATTAGACTGTATTTAACTATGGGCAGCAGTAGCTTCCAAGAAGTATGGGAGAAGACCAGAGATAGAGAATATGAGAGCCTCAGGGACTATGAGACAAAATATGGTTTAAAGGAAGTGAATCAAATCGGCATATTCTTTGAAGGAATTGGAGTTCTTCTACATAGAAAACTTATAGACATTGATCTCGTTGACGACTTGTTCACAGCACCTGTCAAAATGTTCTGGGAAAGAATGAAGCCTCTAGTAAGAGGTTATAGAAAAGAGCGCAATCTGCCAACAATATTCGAGTGGTTTGAATACCTCTACGATGGTTGCAGAAAAGAGAACAAACACTACAAGCACAACAGTAACCCTTTCTTCCTTTTTTTTGTGTAGCCTTTGCTCTTCTTGTTTTTGTCTATCGCAATAGTACTATTCTTGACAAATTAACATTGAAGCGAGCAGGCTTCCCATATTGAAAAGAAGGACAAACCCTTGGAAAATCTTTCTGGTTCAGAGCTCAAGTTTTGCGGCGCAGAATTCTCAGACTTGTGGAAACCAAATCATTTCAAAGGGGGCGGGGAACTTTGGTTCAGCAACAACTTTTCCTCAGATCCATAAACTATTGCGGAAGAACCCCGGAGTGGCAGTAAAAGCTGGCTATCTTATGAATCTTGACAAATAGCCGTTAATTGTTTGCACGAATGGTTCTTCTAGCTCTATGCCGTAGTGTTCTGCTAGAACGAAAATCATGTAGAGCAAGTCTGAAAGCTCTGTTGCCAACATCTCCTTAGTTTCTGGCTTTTCAGATGGCTTGAACCCTTCTAACCCCCTAACTACTGAGGCAACTTCACCAGCTTCCTCAAGCAAGCCAGTAACCAATGCGAAAGGAGTCCAGCCCTTCCCACGCTGTGGGTCTAGTCTTTCATTAATCATTCTGGAGTTCTTCACACACAGATTCTGAGCATCACGCAACGTCATTGACAAAAGCTTTCACCAATGTCAAATCATATTAAATCTAAATAGTTCTTTCTGTTCCGCTATAACTTTTCCACACTTCATATCACAATCTTACTTGATAGATTCTTCCAACAATGGTTGGTTTGATTTGCGTAGTCTACCATAATCTTGGCAAAACCCCTATCAAGCAATCTCTTTGCTGGAACGCCTGAGAAAGCGTATGTGGCAAAGTTCTTTATGCTAGATAGAGTTTCATCCAGACTCTGGATTTCGCTAGACATTCCTGAAGCTGCCCGATCTCGTCATCTTTGAGATGAGGAAACACTTTGTCGAAGACTCCAATAAAAACACTATCTTCAATATCATGCACCTTTTGACACCCAATATCGAAATTCTCCAAGAGAGCCTTCATAGAAAGCTCAACACAAATCTGAGCTTCCTGATAGCCCCCGCATAATCAACTCAATAAGTATTTTATTTGCTGTATGTATGTTCCGTATAGCATCTTCGATACGAGTATATAATTTTGCAGTAACAACATGTGCTACGCATGAGAACTAAGATATTAACAAAAAGTTTAAATTATCTTTCGAACTCATTTTTTAATTTGACGAGTGTCTCGGTTTGTCTTGGAGTTTAAAGTCGCCCTGTTCAATCATCTTGTCTGTTCTTCTACTGGTTTTATCTTTTTTTGCTTTCCAGTCGTTTTCCTGCAAAGGTTCTGAGACACACGATGTTGCTGTTATAGATCTTGTCTTCTCTCCTAGTGGATGCGTATGTCTGAAAACTCTTCTCAACACTAATGCCACAGTGCATAATCAAGGGACTACAGACGAGAATTTCAATGTAACGCTTAACGTTAACAATGTCACAATTCAGACTTTCACCGTTAACGACCTTGCTCCAAGGTCGAATGTGACTCTAACATTAAATTGGGAACTATTCGCTTTCAAGTATGACATATTTCCCTATGCGCAATGTAATGATAGCCTTCACCGAATTATGAGTGAGAATGCAAATCTGAAAGCTGAGGCCGATGTGGTTCTCGGAGAAATGGACACATCTGACAACGTGTTGATCGTCGATGCCTTCATAGTGTTGTGGATGCGTGTGGACGTAAATGGTGACGGAAGAATAAACATGAAGGATATTGGGAGAATAGCATGGGCTTTCGGCTCACATCCTTGGGAGCCACGATGGGATCCTCTACTGGATTTCAACTGTGATGGAATAATCGACATGAAAGAAGTCGCAGCAGTAGCCCGTGTGTTCGGATTTGTGTACTGTTGTTAATCTACAGCACATATCTACCTTAAAACCGTATGTGATGGTGTGAAGCCAATTCTCGAAAATCCTTGACTAGATTCTAGGCGGAATCTCAAGCTTCATCCAAACTTGCCGAAAAAGAAATTCTCACTCCGAGGTTTCCTGTTCCTTGGTTCTACCAAGCGTTCCTTTATCCTTTCTGCGAGCTTGTCCCAAATTTTCTTTGCCTCTCCTTCATATCCAAGAGCAAACAATACGATCACACGATATTCTTCTGGAAATTCCAGAGCCTTCTTCACTTTCTTCTCGTTCCATCCCGCCATCTGGTGTACACGAAGACCTTGATGCTCAGCTTCTACTGTCAGACACATCACGCTGAGGCCAGCGTTATAAGCATAGTAAGGCAAGTTATTGGTTTTACAGTCCTTATCTGGATCTGCGCCAACCGCCACAAGATAAGGGGCTCTCTTAGCCCATCCATTTCCTAAAGACAAAGCTTCTTCAAGGCTTTCTCTGGTTGGATCATCTCTGTGGACAAACACATAATCCCAAGACTGGTTGTTAAAGCACGAGGGGGACCATCTAGCTGCCTCTACAAGCGAGTCGATCTTCTCTTTCTCAACGTCTGCCTCTTCAAAGACCAATGGGCTTTTTCTGTTCCTTAACTCCTTTAGCATGATTATTTCCCATCCATGTATTTCTATTCGAATTGCAGGACAAGGGTTTATTAGGTCTTCTCCTTTCCCAAGTGTTGAAGCAAAATGCAGCATATATCCTTCAAGGAAATCATGAGAAAAGACGATGAAGAATACGCAAACTGTCCTTTCAACTGGGACTGCGACACCTGCTCCAAATCTCTCTGCTTGAGAGTCGTGGGTATTGCTGACTTCCCAACGATGCATGGGCACTTCAAAATTGTAGCCTTCACCAATAACAAAGACAATAGAGATCATATCATGATTGTGAAGGGAGACATAGTCCACAAAGGAAATGTTCTGACCAGACTTCATTCTTCTTGTCTGACTGGTGATGTGTTGAATTCCTTAAGATGTGACTGTGGTTCACAACTCAGCAAGTCACTGTTCTTGATCGAGAAAGAAAGACTGGGCGTCCTTCTGTATATGCAACAAGAAGGGAGAGGTATAGGGTTGACCAACAAGATTAGGGCGTACATGCTTCAGGACTTCGGATCTGATACGTATGATGCAAACATCCTCTTAGGGTTCAAACCAGATGAGAGACAATATGAAATAGCTGCTGCGATGCTGAAGAAATTCGATGTCAGAAGCATTAGGATCCTGACCAATAATCCTGCCAAAATCAGAGAATTGGAAAGGTCGGGAGTAAGAATAAAAGAGAGAGTTCCACTTGAAACGCCTTCAAGCAAATACAACAGGTTGTACTTGGAGACAAAGAAGACCAAATTTGGTCATCTTCTGTCCTTGGGTCCAAGCACAGAATGATGGAAACAAGCGAAATTAAGTGTTCAATAGCGATATCCTCATTTCCTGCTGGTTCAGATCAGCTTTTCACCTCTTCTACGAATATATGCAACCTGCAGTTCTTCTTGTGAACGCCTTTTTAAGCTTGGACACGAGAAAAGAGGTAAGTGCCAACTGCTATCATTAACGCGTTAAAGCCTAATAGCACGCATAGACTGATCACCCATCCGAATGATCCAAGTATAGGAGTTCCTGCTCCTAGCAGACACCAGCGCAACAGTTCAACTCCGTAGAACATTGGATCACACAGCATCGCCACTTGAAGAGGTAGAGGTACAGCATCTATGGGAAAGAAGACTCCTGACAGCATGAAAAGTGGCCACATCACAAAGGTAGATAGTAGCTGGAATGCATGGAAATCGTTCAGGGTCGATCCTACTGCCACGCCAAGTCCTACGAAGCCGGCCGTGATGAGCAGCATTACGCCTATTGCTGCAACCGAACCTAAAGCGAATGCTGGAGTCAGTGCAAAAGCGCCCATGATTCCGGCGACTATCATTAGCAATATCCCTTGGATTGAGGCGGTCACTGCTCCTCCAAGGATTTTGCCTATGATGATACTTGTTCTGCTTACAGGTGCGACCAGCATTTCTTTCATGAATCCGAATTGCCGGTCGAAGATGACTGAGACGCCGGAGAATATGGAACCAAAGAGGAGGCCCATTCCGATGATTCCTGGTGCCAAATATGATAAGTAGCTGACTGTTCCGACCCTTCCGATGAATCCTCCTAGTCCTAAGCCGAAGATAGCTAGGAAGAAGAAGCTTTGAGCTACTGAAGAGATGATTCGCGCCTTCGCCCGCCAGTAACGTTTCAGTTCTCTAAGTAGAACCACAAATATCGCTTGCCCAGACAATGGTTGGATCATTCCTATTTCAGACCTTTTTCTTCTGAACACGTTAGCCATGTGCTCGTCTCCCCCGTGCCTGCTGCATTATTCTATGGCGTCGGACCATCTCTATGATGCTTCCCTCCTGGTCTCGGATGTTACGTCCTGTTACTGAGATGAAGACATCGTCGAGTGTTGGTTTGTGCAGCTCGACAGATTCTAGATCCACTGTAGCTTCATCTACAAGCTTGACAATGCTTGGTATCCTATGGCCACCGTCATCCACCAATAGGTTTAGTCGCCTCGAACTTGGAGAATGACCGACTAGTTCTTTTGGCAACATCTTCTGCATATGCTTCGGAGGTGCGCCACCAAGGTTACCTTCTGAGCCCATTTGACCCATGATCCCTGAACTCATATCTGCCCCACGCATCATATTCATCATCTGGCCTGCTATGGTGTGATTGCTGCCGCTGGACACAGCATGAACACGACGCACCCATTCTTTTGTCTCGAAGAGAGAACGCACTTTTGCAATTATTACTGGATCTTTGAAGGTGAGACTCACAATGTCTCCTTCCAACCATGATTTCAGTTTGTCTGGTGTGTCCAGCGCCACGATTTTGCCAAAGTCGATGATGAGAATACGGCCGCAGAGATAGTCAGCTTCTTCGGTGTAGTGTGTAGTGAGTATGATTGTGACGTTTTTCTGTTGATTCAGCTGTTGGATGTGTTCCCAAATGGAGTGTCGAGTCTGTGGATCAAGACCAAGTGTCGGCTCATCTAGAAAGAGCACTTTGGGGTGATGAAGCAGTCCCCTAGCTATCTCCAGCCGTCTCTTCATGCCACCACTGTAGGTCTTCACCAAGTAGTTGGCACGATCAGTAAGCTGGACTAGCTCCAGCATTTCTTTGATGCGTTGTTGGCGCACAGTTCTTTCGAGGTTGTACAGGCGTCCGTGGAAGTCCAAGTTCTCGTGGCCAGTCAATTCTAGATCCAGTGTTGGGTCTTGGAAGACGTATCCTATACTGCGGCGAACTGCATCTGGCTCTTCAATAATGTCATATCCGTTTACTGTAGCTGTGCCACTGGTGGGCTTCAACAATGTTGACAGCATGTTCAGCGTAGTGGTTTTGCCAGCTCCATTAGGGCCGAGGAATCCTAGGATTTCGCCTTCCTTCACATTGAAATTTATTCCATCTACGGCTCTGACCCGATCGTTGAAGATCTTGGTCAAAGCGTTGACTTCAATGATGCTGGTTTCACTCAATTCTCTCACTCTCACTCACATACTCACTCAGCGCGTGCACACAAAGAGAGGGTTATTGTGACGGTAGAAAGTTCCATATTTCCCTGTCTATCTTCCAGCCATCAGCTGTCCGCCTAAAGACGGAGAGATATTTTCCCCTGATTTCCATGACCTCTTTTCCTTTTGGGTGGAATTTCTCAATATAATTGCCAATCTCATACGCTACATCACCACTTACAGATACCTTCCTCTCAGTCAACACTGCATCTTCGAATCCCATTTGGATTGCTTCACTATGGTATTCCTTGACCTTCTCTCGTCCTCGAATCATATCTCTGTCAGGTGGTAACTGCACTGCATCCTCAGTGTATAGGGTATTTACAAAATCAATGTCGCCTCGCCTTAGCCCCCCAGCCCAGTCGTTCATTATCCTATCTATCGCCTTTCGAGCAACCTCAGACATTTTCTCACCTCCCCCACATGTCTGTTACATANNTGTGTGGGTTTGGGTTTGGGTTTGGGTTTGGGGTAGGATTTGAACTCCTTCCTTCTCAAATCTTTAATACAACTTGAAATTATGCTGTTATAAGAAAGAAAAAGGGGAGGTGAAGAGATGCCAATTTATGTTGTTCTTGGAAAGTGGACGCAGAAGCGGATCGAAACGATAAAGGATTTGCCCGAGCAGATTAAAGCAGGCAAAAAGGTCTTTGAATCTTTCGGAGTGAAAATAACGACACTCATCTTTACCATGGGACGTTATGATCTTGTAGCAATAGGTGAAGCACCCAATGCAAAGGCAATTACTAAGGCTCTTCTGAGTTGGGGTAGTAAAGGACTGCTCAGAACGGAGACTCTGACGGGATTCAC
>JABAOF010002723.1_pt3 | contig 26335 bp, 22 predicted proteins | sample 7062171 | NCBI WGS metagenome assembly JABAOF01 (sample SAMN14538628, study PRJNA623070) | marine sediment metagenome | biome: marine biome [ENVO:00000428]; feature: marine pelagic biome [ENVO:01000023]; material: deep marine sediment [ENVO:00002113] | place: India: Gulf of Khambhat ...
CACATCAACTGTGTCGGCTTCTGCGGTCGGAATGGCGAAGGAACCGAAGCGATCCGCAATCCCACCTGCCAGATGAAACTGGACAGGAGTGGTCTGGGCGTAGCGGTTGTTCTCAAGTACGAAAAGAACTGGCAAAGTCCAGAGCGAAGCCATGTTTAGGCTCTCATAAACCACGCCTTCACCGAGCGTACCGTCCCCCATGAAAGTGAAAACGATCTTTTCTGTTTTAAGAGATTTCTCAGCTAGTGCTATACCGACAGCCAGAGGAATGGTGCCGCCGAGGATGCCGTTGGCATAAAAATCCTTCCACTGAACGTGCTGGCTGCCTCCGCGCCCACCCGTCACACCTGTGGCACGACCCATTAATTCTGCCGCTAAAGCGTGCATAGAACCTCCGTATGCCAGAAAGTGCCCATGGCAACGGTGGTTGCTGACAACGACATCGTCCTCCTTCAGACAGGCGAGGACCCCTACCGCGTCCGCTTCTTGGCCAATGTAGGTGTGGGTTGTACCGTAAAAGATACCGCTTGAGAAAGAAGCAAGAACTTTCTCTTCAAAGCGACGGATGCGAAGCATTTGACGGTATAGCTCTACATCATCAGGGGAAGATCCTACAATCAAGGACCGCCTCACTCGTGGTCATGCTCGATCGATCTTTGGACAATGGAATGATACCATCAGACCGTCAATGAGATGAGAGCTTAAGAACTTGAAGATTGTGTCGTATGGATTGTTGCTCTGCTATAACGGAAAGGCTGTTTTTGGCTCGTATGAAGGATCACACAATCCCATCTCTACGCATATATGAAGCTACTCAACAAGACCCCGGAGGTTGACGTTGAGTGTACTTCTAAATCTGCCATTCAGGAGTAGGGGGTATCTTAGGGGGGCGAACGCAGCCCCCATCACTAAAGATGCCATTCCTCTTCCCACATTGACTCTTATTTCATATGGAGCCATATGTTAAAAAGTATGTGGACCGCCCGTTAATTGGGGCGGTCCACGAGCTCGAACTCGATCGAAACCCTGCCGCTATATATTCTTCAGTGCGAAGTCTTTCGCGACAATGCGCCAGGCTTCATGCGTACCGCCCGGTGCTTTTGTCACTGCGAAATAGCGTGTCCGTCCCTTAGCTTCTTTCGTCTCGATTCGCCAATTCGTAGCTTTGAACTTCGTGCGAGTCTTGACATCGAAGAATTCGAGTTCTTCTTTCATAGCATTCCTCCTCCAAAGTGCCCTCTCAGGCCTAAGTCTTACCCATCATACTAACCATCTTCTGTGAATTGCGCAAGTCAGAATTAGGCATATTTTTAGCACAAAAACCTGCTATTTTCCTACTCTCGACCTTCCCCGTTTCCCAGAAACTCCTCAGCTGTAGCGTGTCCAGGCTGGCTGATGCCTTCGCGCTGGAGCACTCTCCATAAGGTGAGAATGAGGATCTTGATATCCAATCCAAGGGACCAGTTATCGACGTACCACACATCAAATCGGAACTTGTCCTCCCAAGTAAGCACATTGCGACCATTGACCTGAGCCCACCCGGTCATCCCTGGCAGCACCTCGTGCCGTCGGGACTGTTCCGGTGTGTAGCGATCGAGGTATTGCATCAGGAGTGGACGCGGTCCCACCAGGCTCATTTCACCGCGCAGCACATTGATGAGTTCGGGCCACTCGTCGAGGCTTAAGGATCGCAAAAACAGTCCTAGGCGGGTTAAGCGTTCTGAATCAGGCAGTAGTTCCCCACCATCGTCAAATGATTCGGTCATCGTTCGGAACTTATAAATGGTGAAGGGCTCTCCGCGAATACCTGGTCGAGTTTGGCGAAAGAGCACCGGCAGACCTAGTCGAAGCCAGACTAATAAGGCCACTAACCCCAAAAGTGGGCTAATCAGGATGATGCCCGGTATCGCTATGAGGAGGTCGAGGAGGCGTTTTTGGATTGGAACGCCGGTTGGGAAGATCCACATACCTATGCTATTCATCCTCGCTGAGGCGAAATTCACGATCATTCGACGAATTACTTCCAACCATCTTCTCCAATACCAAAAGCAACTTCCGTGCCAAAGATGGTCGATCGAAGTTCCGCCTCACATAGTCATGCCCTGCCATGCCCATCAGCCGCCTCTGCTCAGGTTGATCAGCTAAGTTGCGAACGACATCAGCTAAGGCTTTGGGGTTTCCAGGTTGAACTGCGACGCCTGCGCCAGCCTCTTCCAAGACCTCCCGGATCTTTCCATCGATCGCGAGCACCACCGCTCTTCCAGCCGCCATATAATCAAAGACCTTATTAGGGTAAGTCGTCTTATAGGCTTCGATCGGTTTTAATATCGCAAGACAGAGGTCTGCTGCAGCTAACGCACCCGGTATGTCTTTCTTAGCAACAGGGGGCAAAAAGCGCACATTCTCCAGGTTCTTCGCCTTTGCCGCGGCCATCAAGTTGGGCTTCTCCATACCATCACCAAGGAAGACGAAGAGGATCCTTGGGTTCTCCCGTAGAAGCTCAGCCGCCTCAAGTACCACTCCCAAGTCATTTGACATCCCATGCGCCCCAGCGTAAACAGCCAGGGTTTTATCTTCCAGATCATATGAGTGGCGAAAATCCTCCCCGTTATCATGCGGGTTGAACATTGTTATGTCAACTCCATTTGGAACGATATCGACCGATCGTGCACCACGTCTCCTCACATGATCCATAAATCCTGGGGAGTTGAGGAGGACGTGATCAGCTCGACGATACAGGAATCGCTCGAGCCACTCTGATAGGCGAATAAGCAGGGGATTACGTAGAACTCCCACTGCAACGGCAAAATACGGCCACAAATCTCGCACTTCAAATAAGAATCGCGCCCCCTTTAATCGAGCCAGAAGCCAGGCCGTGACGACTTGGAAAATCGGTGGTGAAGTTCCCCATACAATGTCGATATTTTTTACCTGAAGACCACTGAGGAAAGAGGAGAGTGTGAAGCTAAGGAAACTCAGCACGCGATGGGCGAAGGATCGGTGCCAAGATGGGTAAGTATAACAGCGCCATATCGTTACGCCTGCATCATCGACCTTCTTTTGAAGCCAACCCTTTTCAATGCGTTCCCCGGTAAGGTAGCTCACCTGACCCGCAATCACCGTCACCTGATGGCCATCGGTCACAAGCTGCCGTGCTAATTCATGATGACGAGTTCCACCAGGCTCACCGAGTTCAGCGAAGGCCTGATGAATCAACAATATGTGCATCGTTAATATCCAAACGCTCGCCCTCATATTCAAGCTTAAAAACTGCGGATGAGCCCATGCAGGGATTATTCCGTTCAAGGGTAAGGAAGAGGGGATCGGCGTCGTTGAAAGCCCACCATGTTTCGAGTCTGAGTGGGAGATTTCCCCTAATTTCGCGAACGAGTCGCAGCGCTGGCTTTTTTGTCGCATAAGTCAACGAGCGCCATCCCCAGAGGGTCCCTTCTCCGCTCACCGGTTTCCCTCCGATCAGCAAACCAGAACGGTACAAACCCAGCGATCCTTCAGCACCTCGCATACACATTTTAAGCCGATCTCGTGAAAGCGTCAGATTCAACTGGTCTCCATCTAATCGCCATTCACTGTCCGGGAGCAACCAGCCTGCAAGAGCAGTGTGTGAGCCTGTACCGCAGATATCGTCAATCACAACCCAAATATTTTCACCCGCACGTACAACCGTGCGGCGATGAACCACACCTATGCGACGATAACCGTTGTGTTCAGCGCTTAGGACCTCTAGTCCATTGTCCTCAGATCGCCAATGACCTAAGAGTTCTCCGTGCGCCCAATCGAGCCACAGGAATCTGCCCGCCCTGGTCATCGGCTCCTGATCGTCGACGACGACTGTGTTATGAACGTGCGCACCCATTAAACCGTTATCCCATGGCGCTGAGCCGTTGTAAAGATAAGTGCCAGGGTCACAGGCGATGTTCCGTCCCCTCCACCAGAGATCGAAGTGTAACTGATCGGAATGTCCCGGTCGGGAGGTAAAATGGGTACATCGTAACATTCCCCATGCCGGACGATTACCCATCAAGTAGAGACCAACGTGGTCGAAATGATCCTTATGGTCAAGAACGTTATCGTCATTCCCCAAAGGAGAGAGGGCGGGGGTGAGGGGAGTTCTTCTACCAACGCCTACGTCTGAAGAAATCTCACCCTCTTGCAGGGTCGAGGCTTTCTCTACCCCCAGCCCTAACCAGATACACCCCTCATCCCATGGTCCGGAAGGGTAGATGCTCTTCCCAGAGAACGCTCGTCCAGCAGCCTGGATTACAGGGCGGAAATCGTCGAAGGGGCATGTGGTGAGAGGTAAGATGTGGGCTCCATCATTGGGGCCGAAGTTTGGTACCTTTCCGCTCTCCGAGTCGATTAACGAGCCTAAACATACGCTCATCCTGTGTAGGGCGTCGATCACACCGAGGGGTAGCGGCTTCTCGTTGGCCTCCGCTACCTGTGATGCCCATAATCCGGCCTGGATAGCCAGGCGTTGGTAATTGGTTGATTGCTGGACATAACCGCCATCCGGAAAGACCTGGCGGTTGAGAGCCTCCAATAGCCAGTATTTGCCTAATCTATGCCATTGGGGCGAGGCTCGAAATTCAGGAAAGAGGACGCCGACGGTATAGAGTGCGATCGCTTCGACGAGCAGGTGGTTGTTGTTTTGTGAACGCGCGTAGGTCAATGTAGGGGGAATTCGATCAGTGTGTGCAACGATCATCTCCGTCAAGAGAACAACCTGCTCTGGGGTTTCATTAAGTTCAGGTGCAAATGCGTAGGTGGTAAAGACTAAGGCTATCACACGCAATGCTATTTCCTGTCCGGAGATCCAATGGGGACCGGTGTTGGGTTTATTTGCTTTTCGCCAGGAGTCGATTAAAACCAGGATGGCTTGATAATATCGGTCATCTTCCGTTAGCCAAAAAGCTCGAGCCAAGGGATAGACCCAGCCGAAACGTGCGCCCTCCCATAGCAGCTTGACGTCTGCTGGCAAATCGTCGAGGTCATAGGCTGTCCAATGACGGTCCAGATCGATATGTAAAATATCTTGTGTCAATGGGGCAAAGGCGGTCCAGTCAGGTGGAAAACCCAGCTTGATCGGTGCTCCGCCAAAGAGGCGAAAAGACCCGGAAAGGATCTCATTTGCTTCTTTCAAAGCATTTTCTTTGTCTTCAGCTATGATCTGACGCAACTCGGTCTTAAAAGAGGCATCCGGCTTCAAGAAGAAAGAAGGTGCATGTTTAGCACGATACTCGACATAGGCCGTGGGTGATGTGGGTACATCGGGGAGGGTCCAACTCTCAAGCGGGCGCTCAGCCCAATCGTAGCTAGGCGTACGAGCCTTTATCCAACCTGTACGCAATAAGGCTTGATAACCTCCATAGAGGGCTAATGGACCGAGGCCGAGTTCACGAAGAGCGCGGAACGCCAGTGTGAGTGGAACCATCACTCTAGGATGAGCGGTTTGAGGGTTACAGCTTCGCCTGAACGAAGGGATTTGACAGCGGCGAAAGTCGCCATAGAAACCGCAAACAAATGATCGTAGGGGATCGGNNTCAACGGCAGCGAAAGAGGCCATAGAAACCGCAAATAATTGATCATAGGGAATCGGTGGTGCGCCTCCGGTCGTAACTGCATTTAAGAAGGCCTGCCATAAGGCGCGATGGCCTTTATCTTGTCGTAACCAAGATCGTTGAACCCGGCGTCGCCCGCGAGAGAAAGTTTCGAGGCGGCGGAAATCATCCAAAACAGCCACACGGCCACCTCCTATAATCTCCAACCGCTCCTTGGGAAACGCTTGATCGCCGGAGGCAAGGTAGGCGATTGTGCCAACGGAACCATCAGGGAACTCGAAGGTTAGGAGGACGTTGTCCTCTTGGTAACGTTCATCATCAGGCAAGCCTTTACTCTGCACACGGATTGGTGGTACACCAAGTAGGAAGGTCAGAAAATCGATAAAATGACAGGCTTCCCCCACAATCCGTCCGCCTCCCTGTTCTGGATCATGAAGCCAGTGTTCCATGGGCAGAAGACCTGCGTTGACCCGGTAATACATCGACACGGGTTCATGAACTCCTTCGAGAAAGATCTTCAGTTGAGTAGCCAGCGGTGCGAAACGACGGTTGAATCCGACGGTCAACAAACGATCGCCGTCCTCCATTGTTTTTGCGATCCCAATTAAACCTTTACGGGTCAACGACAATGGTTTTTCACAGAAAACGTGCTTGCCGACCTGTAGAGCGTCGATCACCTGCTGAGCGTGTAAATGATGGCGGGTGAGTACGGTGATTGTATTGATTTGCTCGTCGGCCAGGATCTCTTTTTCATCCGTTGTTACGTAACGGAAACCGTACTTTCGACCTGCATGGATGCCCGATATTCCTGTTGCAGTCGCTAAGCCGATCAATTCGATCCCACGTAAACTCTGTAAGATTGGAAAGAGTATTGAAGTGGCATAATTACCGGCACCCAACGCTCCCAAGCGGATGCTGGTGATCGGTTCAACGGATCGTTTCTCGATTAAAAACCGGGTTGGTGGTGTTACCGTTTCGGGCGGGATTTCAGGGTAGGTGATGATCACGCCGAGGAAAGGCACCTCCGATTTTCCCGTGATCACATCGTAAGCTTCCGTGGCTCGCTCGATGGGGAACCGGTGTGTAATTAAGGGTGAAATGTCCAGTTTCCCCTCCGCCAGTAGGTTCACATAAGCTGCCAGATTGCGCCCTTCTGTCCAGCGGACATAGCCGAAGGGATAATCATGCCCCGCCTCTTCATATAGCGGGTCATACCGCCCTGGTCCGTAGGAGCGAGATACAAGGAAAGTCAGTTCCTTCGCGTAGTAGAGCCGGCGAGGAATCGTCATTCCAACTGCCCCGACGGCAACAACGCGTGCCCGATCGCGAGCGATCGCTCCTCCCAATTCGACAGGATCATCGGATGAGGTGTCTGCACAAATAAGCACTACATCGAATCCCATCCCTTTGCTGAAAGAAGCTGCGGCTTCCTCTGCGCCCTCACGTAGCACTGCTTCAATCCCCATACTGCGTGCGAGCTCTACCCGAGCCGCGGAGAGATCGACACCGAATACAGCACAACTCGCAGCACGAGCGATCCCAGCTGTGAGTAATCCAAGCAACCCTAGCCCGATCACCACCACACGCTCACCAATTCGGGGTTCGGCAAGACGAAAGCCATGCAAGGCGATCGCCCCAAGGGTAGCTGAGGCTCCTGATTCGAAATCGACCGATTCGGGTAGATGAGCGAGTAGATTCTGAGGAACGACGGCATATTCTGCATGCACCGCGTAGCCTCCTCCAGCACAAACCACCCGATCACCTACGTGGAACCCCGTTAGCCCTTCACCCACCTCCACAATCGTCCCGGAAGAGGAGTAACCCAGAGGCATCGGTTGATCAAGTCGGCGCTGAACGGCTTCAATTGTGGTTAGTATCCCTTCCCTGTGAATCTTTTCGACGACCTGGCGTACCAAGTCCGGCCGGGATCGGGCTTTCCCCAGGAGGCCTTTACCCGCGAACTCAAGCAATGCACGCTCGGTGCCAGCCGAAACTAGGGAGGCAGCTGTACGCACGAGCCCAGTTCCCGCCCTCGGTTTGGGGGTTGGGACCTCAAACACGGAGGTCTTACCTGTACGAACGTCCTGAATAACTTGTTTCATGCCTTAGATGATCATATGAAAGGGATCGTGAGTCTGAGATGCTTTTCATCCCGTTGGGTCCACATTGTGAGGATTATAGCACTAGGATGGAAGCCTGGGATAGCTGTGACTCGCGAGAAGGACCATGAATGCCTAAAGACCGCCTCGTTGCTTGGTTTTCCCGATCGTCCTGCATAAGTCCTCTCGAGAAGTAGCGCGGGGTTGAGTAGGAGTTTGAGCACAGCTCACACCTCTAGGCATACTGATCATCTCCTCGTGGCGGACATTGTTTGAGGATACTCATTCCGATATTTATAAAGTTTTGATCTCCTTGGATATAGGTGATGGACACGGTGTTGGAGAAAACTGAAGGCATCGAATGAAGCGGATCACGTCAAGCTATTATCCTACCTCGTATTCGTCTGTAGAGCGCTTCCACTCTAGCCATCACCTCAACGTAGGTTACCTTTCTCTCGACGATCAGACGTACATTGTGTTCAACACCCTTAGCACGTAAAGCCACGTCGGATAGAACCTTAGCTACAGCGTCTGCGAGCTCGGCAGGATTCTCGGGATCGATCAACAGGCCATTATGTTCATCCTCGATCCACTCACGAATCGACTCCAAATCACCAGCCACAGGGAAGCAACCGCATGCCATCGCTTCTAGCAACGTGTTTGGTGTGCCATCGTGCTCCGTCACCGACACGGTCACTTGCGCCCGACGAAATATGGCTGCCATCTCAGAAGGTGTGAGCCTGGGCAAAAGCCGGACTGAATTGCTGATCCCCAACTGGTTAACCCACTCCATGGCCAGCGGTTCACCCTCCATGGTTGGACAAAGGAAGATCGTCTCAGGGTGATCTCTTAGGATTAAGGGGATCGCCTGAAAGAAGGTATCGTTGCGGACATAAACGCGAAAACCACGCGGGTTGACCACGACCGGTGTTTCTGTTGGTAGATCACGCAGGACATCACCAACCCGATCACTCACCTCGGTCAAATCGGTTTCGCCGGGGTGGAAGATCTCAGGACGCACCCCACCCGAAGCGGGCACGACCAAGGTTGGTCGCATTCGAGACATACCCCATTCATAAGCAAGCCTAAGATCCCGCTCGCAATCGACATGCAAAGCATCCGTGCGACCAAGAGCTCGCCGAGTGAGCAAACCCATCGCACGTGTGGAGGAGGCATGCAATGTGAAATCGTTGCCCCACACCGTGATGATCAGTGGCGCTGTGGGATATGCTGCAGCGGTCATGATCCCTTCAAAGGGGATGCGCATGGCGTGAACCAAGTCGGGTTTAAGTTTCAGCAAACCTTTTCTGACGCGCTCTGCTGCCCATGGAAGCGTCAACGGACCGAGCCAATGACGAATTGTGGTACGGAAATCAATCCCCTTTGCCCCTCCTGGAGCCCAGCTGGAAGATCTCCGTGTGGATTTTGCCAAACTACTGAAAGCCACCGGAACGATCTTCAAGGAAGCTAATTTAAGATCTGGCTGGCAGTCGAAGGTTGAGTACAAATGGACTTCGTGTCCAGCATCGATGAAGTGTGAGATCCAATTTAATGCGATCGGGCTTCGCCCATCCGCAACGTACAATAAGCGCATGTGTGCGTTCTCCCGCGATGGCGTGCATGACCTCACAGAAAAAAGTCAAACTGCGAGAACAGGAACGGTATATGTCGGTGTGCTGGATTAGCCCGCACTTCCACATATCCCCCTCTTTACTTCTCGAGCATACTTTTTTCAGTGCACTCCTTCATAGCATTTACAAAAACCTCCACCATGGTGTCGATGTTATAGCGTTCAGATACCATTCGATGCGACTTGATGCCCATCTCTTGAAGCTTATGTGGTTCCGCCAACGCTTTACGCAATGTCTCCGTTAAGGCATGTAGATCTTTTGGTGGCACAAGCCAGCCGTTATCTCCAGCTACGAGATCGTTTTGTGTACCATCACCCTCGGCAACGATCACGGGTAAACCGTGGGCCATCGCCTGTTGAACCGCTAGCCCACCAGTGCCAGGTAATACGAACAGGTCCGCCTTGTCAAAAAACCAATCGAGGGCGTGCCCATGTTGAGAACCTGCGAAGTTTGCCCTGGGATAAATCTCTCTTCCCAACCGTTCCAACATCGCTCGAGCAGGTCCATCACCCACGATCCATACGTCAGGGCAAGTTTCCAATTGTGCACAAGCACGCAGGAGAAGATCGACACGTTTGCGCTCCTGAAGTCGACCGACGAAGAGCAACCGTGCAGGGCGATTTACCAGCGGGGCGCGTTCCGGGAGTGGGGGTGGGGAAGGTGAAACGGCGTTGGGGGCCACAAGAACCCGCTTTTCTGGCATGCCTAAGGCACGATATTGTTCAGCGCCCAAAGAGCTGTAGGCGATGAGCAGATCGAATCGGCGTAAAGCATTTTCTCGCACCAGCCGACGCAGATGGGCCATCGAACCTCGGATTATTGGCGCTCCTAGTCCCCAGCCGATCACTGGTCGGTTACGGTGTTTCATCCACCTGACCGCCAATCGATTGACGAGATAGCGTGGATTGGCCTCGAGGATTAAGATCTCGGGATCCCAATCCTCCAGCCACTTCACCAATCCAAGTTGCAGGCATACATAGAAGGGACCATCTAAGAGGTGGAGATTTCGTGCCATCGAGTAGTGGGCGACATCGAGTTGATCTGTTCTCTGAATGGCTTCCTTAACTCGGGCTACTCCGGCGAAAACGCTCAAGCCACCCTGGCATGCCTCGGCTAGCCGATCGAAGAACGGTGCTCTGTAGGCAGGTAGCACGCGCTGTTGCAGACCGATTCTTCCTGGGTATACGATCTCTCGCTCCTTCCCTTTTGCCTTCATATGTACCTAGGTTCTATTCACCCCATCCAAGCGCGGTCAAAAAGCCCTTCACCATTCGGTCGAGTCCAAACGCAGCCTCAGCGTGCGCTCGGGCGCCGATTTGAAATCGTGACCAGTCTGATAATACCTCCAATGCAGCATTTGCCAAACCGTCGATATCAGGGGGATCAAGCTTCCACGGGTCACCACCATAAGGTGCCAAGCGGCCAGAATCACCCTTAACGAGCTCGGGAAGGGCTCCGGTCTCAAAAGCCACAATCGGTAAGCCGCAAGCCATCGCCTCGATCACGGAATTGGGACAGGCGGTATTTAGATCAGCGGCGTAAAGCAGATGTGCGGAGCGATCGAGTTCGGGGATGCGCTCGCGTGGAACCACACCGGCCCACTGCACCTTGATGTCCTCATTACGCCCGGTTTGCGCTCTTATCTTAGGAGAAGTCTTACCGGCCACCATTAAGTCCACTGGCTTATCCAGCTTCTCGGTTATTTGCTTGGTCAACGCTATGGCGTGGTCCAGACCCAACTGGTACCCGCCGCTAAAGGCTCCCTCAACCAAAAGTAAACGGTAGCAATCAGTGGGTCGCTCACCTCTTCCGATAGGATGGAATTCTGTAAGATCGACTCCATTGTGCACGATATAGGTGGGGTTTGGTTGGAGTCCACGTTCGCGCTCCCACCAGGAACGGGCAAATTCGCTTTGATAGACCACGATATCGGCCATGCGAGCCCTGATCGTGGATAGCAACAAGTTACCCCTCTCGGCACGCAGGTAGTGACGGAGCCCAGTAGGGTACCGCCGGTGGATCCAATTCATGCCATTGAGGCGTTGAAGGATGGGAATCCCACGCTGTCGCACGCGCCACAACCCCGCAAGCTGACGGGTGCCACCGATCACGAGTACAGCATCGTAGGGTGTATCGCTCAGGTCGTGGCAGGTCTCGATGCCATACGCGGTCAGACCTTTTGCAAGCCTCAGTTGAAAGGATGATGGACCGCCCACGCCGGNNATCGTAGGGTGTGTCACTCAGTGCGTGGCAGGTCTCTATGCCGAATGCGGTCAATCCTTTTACCAGCCTCGATTGAAAGGATGATGGACCTCCCACGCCGGAAAGATTCGGTATGGCACAAAGTCTTTTGGTGGATCGGAGTGTCATTTCAAACTAACCCACTCGTGCTTTATTACGGCAGTGTACTTAATAGAGTAACCTGCTAGCGTTGTTCCAGGAGTGCTTGGACTATGCGTTCCGAAGCGTGTCCGTCGCCGAAGGGATTGATCGCGCGTGCCATCGAAGTGTACGCTTCCTCGTTTTCCAACAGCCGTCGCGTCTCTGCCAGGATGATTTCAGGATCCGTGCCTACAAGAAGAGCCGTGCCAGCCTCGACTGCTTCTGGTCGCTCTGTGACTTCACGTAACACCAAAACCGGTGTGCCCACCCCTGGCGCTTNNTGTGCCCACCCCTGGCGCTTCCTCCTGGATACCGCCTGAGTCACTCAGCGCCAAATACGCGCGTTCCATTAAATGAACCATTGGAAGGTAATCTAACGGTTCCAGCAAGGTGATATTCGGGATTTCTCCCAACATGCGATGTGCTGTACCGTACACATTCGGGTTGAGATGGACAGGATAAACAAGTTGCACTTGGTCGGAATAGATCTCAGCGATGCGGATCAGGGCGGTGAAGATATCTTCCAACGGTCGCCCGAAATTCTCTCGTCGATGGGCGGTCACCAAGATCACCTTTCGATCCCAGGGAATGCCCCTCAAGGGGCCAGTTTCAAAATCATAGGGACGGGCAATGATTTCCTGTAAGGCATCGATCACAGGATTCCCTGTAACCAGGATTCGTTCCGAGGGAACGCCTTCGCGTAGTAGATTGTCGCGGGCATGCGTGGTGGGGGCGAAGTGAAGATCAGCGATGACGCCGGCGACGCAACGGTTGACCTCCTCCGGAAATGGTTGCCACTTATCACCTGTGCGCAGTCCAGCTTCTACGTGACCCACCTTCACCCGATGGTAGAAAGCCAGTAGTGCCGCTGCTATCACTGTCGTTGTGTCTCCCTGAATCAGCACCCAATTCGGGTTTACCTCTTGCAGCACCGGATCAAGATCCGTGAACAGAGCTGCGGTAAGTTCAGCTAAGGCTTGATCTGGGCGCATGATATCGAGATCATAATCGGGACGAACCTCAAATAGCTCGAGCACCTGGTCTAGCATTTGGCGATGCTGGGCAGTGATACAAACGACGGATTCGATCTCAGGCGTGTTTGTTAAACGACGGATCACGGGTGCCATTTTGACCGCCTCAGGTCGTGTGCCGAAGATTGACAAGACACGCAGATCTCCGTCAGACATTCTCACCTCCAACCCCTAGCACATGTACCGTGAAACCTTCTGCGCGCCATGCAGCACGATCCCACGCACCTCGAGTGTCAATGGCGNNCTTTTACATGTTTGGGATCAAGTTCTTTAAAGGTCTGATGATCGACAAGTAAAACGGCGGCCTCGGCGTCCCGCAAAGCCATTTCAAGGGAGGTAGCGGGGTCGGCCCCTGGTACGACGGCTTCCGGATTAAAAGGCTCGTAGGTGTGTACTTCTGCCCCTTTGGAGGCCAAGATACGTACTATTTCGATCGCAGGGCTTTCCCGAAGGTCGTCGACATCGGACTTGTACGCCAGACCGAGAGCGGCAATGTGCCTTCCACTCAATCCACCGAGGGCTTGGGACACCAAGTTTACAATGTAGGCTGGTTGGCCATCGTTGGTCCGACGAGCCTGCTGAGTGATGGGAGTTAAATCCGGAGCTGCCTGAACTAAGAACCAAGGGTCGATGCTTATGCAGTGTCCACCCACACCAGGACCAGGACGGAGAATGTCAATCCTCGGATGACGATTGGCCAGTTCGATAGCCTCCCAGATGTCCACACCTAGACGATCCGATACACGGGCAAACTCATTGGCTACCGCGATATTGATGTCGCGATAGGTGTTTTCCATTAGTTTCACCATCTCTGCCGTGGTGGCATCGGTGAGCAAGATCTCACCGCGGACGAAGATGGCATATAAATCACGACCGGCTTCTGCCGAAACGCGATCGATCCCACCGATCACACGAGCGTTATCGATCAACTCCCTCAGGATCTGCCCAGGTAATACACGCTCAGGCGTGTAAGCTAGGTGAAAATCGGAGCCAGCCTGTAAGCCCGAGCGCTCGAGAATTGGGGCAACCACATCCAGCGTTGTGCGAGGCGGTGAGGTCGATTCAAGCACGACCAGATTTCCTGACCGCAAGTATGGGATGACCGATTCGGAAGCCGCAATGACATGACTTAGATCCGCCTGCTTGTTGTCGCCTTCACAGAGCGCAGTCGGTACTGCGATCACGAAGGCATCGGCCGTTTCGGGCGACTCACTCAAAACCATGTTGCCGGAGCGAATAGCTGCCTGGACCAGAGTGCGCAACCCGGGCTCGTAAATGTGAACCTCGCCGTTACGCAGCACATCGATCACGTGCCGATCCACGTCGACCCCGATCACACGCAACCCATGGGTAGCGAAAGTACTGGCTGTGGGTAGACCAATGTAGCCTAAGCCGAGGACACAAAGGGTTTTAAATTCCACGCCACCCTCCTCTCGAGGTACTTATTATCGCACAAACTTAGGACTGGCTCGAGGGTATGCATGCCGAGTGGGACTCTGATTGCACTCATGAACCGATTTTTTCCCATGTCCTTCTAGGAAAGCGCAAAGCTAGGAATCCCTATGACTGAAAGACTTAAATGCCTCGTCCCAGGGATTCCTCGCTCGCGTGGCTCGCTCGGAATGATATTGGGGAAGGATGGCATCCAGGGGAGCAAGGCGATGAAAAAGCTCGTTGTTGTTATAAGTAGCCCTTTCATGACGTTAAACGAGATCCCTCGCCTACGGAGCCAGGTCTGAGTATAAAAGAAGGATTCCACTCAGGATGACATCAGTGTAAAGGTAAGGGCGTCCGGCCGTGCACCATCACAACATGCCATCCAGTTTTATACTATGGTAGAGACGGGTCACCCTGCCCCTCCGAAACTAAATGCGTGTCATTTTTGAGTAAGATGGTTACCGCAACACCGTGGTCTTGTTAAATCCATAGAAATTCAGCCTATAATGCATAATGATCCGCGTCCTTTGGTGCTAGGAGGTCCTAATGAACGACCGATCGCGATCCCTGATTCGAACCATCACCCTACGTACGTTAGCCCTACCGGTGTTGACGATTACCCTTGGTCTTCAAACCCTGCGGGTGCTCTTTCCAAGCATTGCCGTGTACGTACGCGATACCGTAGGTCTTGGTCCTATGATGCTCGCTGTCTACGCATTTATCCCTTTTCTGATCGGCTTTCTAGCTGCGATCCTGCGTCATTTGGTAGGTACTCGCCTCGCCCTTTGGATTACCGCTGGAGGAGTCGCGCTCCTCCGGCTGGTTGAACAGATCGTTGTGAGCCCAGGGTTGGATCTGTGGTTGAGTATATTCGGCACGGCCCTCTTTGTCCTTTTCCTTCCGATCTTCGTGGGGCATACGTACGCAAAGGGGAAGGATATCGCTGCGCCCCGCTTGTGCTTTGGGATCCTTCTGGGCTTAGCCCTGGGTAGCACAATCCGCGGTATCGCTGGGACGCTAGATTTGAGTTGGATCCCCGGCTTGCTTCCTCTCGGCATAGTTGTTCTCATGTTCGTGCTCATCCTTTGGTCCCTGTGGGTTGAACCATTCCATGTCTCGGAGGCAGCGCGAGGTGCAAGCTGGTGGGAAACATTTCCGTTGCTGGCACTTGGTCCCTATCTACTGATCCAAGCCGTGATTGTACAAAACCAGGGGTGGATTTCTGAGGTCGGTGGTTTGTCTTCTACCATCTCGTTCTTGGTTTTAATGATCGGTAACCTGTTGGCCGTCGCGGGATCCATCTGGGGTTTCAGTCGTCCACACACCTTTCGCCCTTCATTGGCGCTTGTGATCGCAGTTTACCTCGGCTTGGCGACAGCCTATGCAGACCAGCCAGGGGTGATTTTCATCATCACACTGCTGGTAAGTCAATTGTTGATGGGTTGGGGGTGGGCCCTCTTGACCAATGTGTACTCCCCTACCTCACGCCCTGGCATCGGACGCACAACGGTCCTCCTGGGTTTANNGGGTTTAAGCATGGTTCTGTTCTTGCTGATGGCTTTTCTTTATTACATCTCCCTCGATATGGCCATTCCAATCCCAAGGACTGCTATCCTTCCAGTCGTGTCCGTTCTCTTCGGGGTAGTCCTTTTCGTTACCTCGATACGGATAAGGGGTTCTCAAATCGCGGCTCAACGCGATTGGACCCCTCTGATCGCAGTGTTGGCATTGACTGTGGTTTCACTTCTCTATTGGATTGGGATGGAGATGCTTACACCCCCGATGAGCAGAGTGGCCCCTACTCTTCCTATGCAGGTGATGACGTACAACATCCATTCGGCCTACAATGTTGAAGGTCGCCAAGACCCGGAGGAGATCGCCCGCGTGATCGAAGAGAGCGGAGCTGACATCATTGCCCTACAAGAGGTTTCTCGCGGTTGGTTGATCAACGGATCCACAGACCTCGCGTCATGGCTTGCGCGACGACTTAATATGCGTATCTTGTTCAAGGGCACCTCTGGACCCATGTGGGGCAACGCCATCCTCACAAGCTTTCCGATCCTGGATCACGGCTCAGGGGAGTTGCCGTTGGCCGGATCCGTGCTCGGCCGTGGTTACCTATGGGCGAAATTCGATACTGGTGCTCAAGACCCGATTCAGATCATCGCCACCCACTTACATCACCTCGAGGATGAAGGCTATGTCCGCTTAGCCCAAGTACCCGTGTTGCTTGAATATTGGGATCATGCCCCTCGTAGCGTCATTTTGGGAGACTTGAACGCCAGACCCGACGAAGCAGAGATGGCTCTAATTCGGCAGGCAGGGTTGATCGACTCATGGGCTGAAGCGGGGTCAGGTGTCGGCTACACCTTTAACTCCAGCGTTCCATTCGAACGGATCGACTGGATTTGGCACACAGAGGACCTGATGGCTATGGATGCGGAAGTATTGAGTAGTATCGCATCCGATCATCTTCCTGTGATCATCACACTTGATGTGGCGAAGTGAGTGAATCTCCCGCAAATGGATTTCCTTGAGGGCTTACCAGCTTTCGCGAAATGAGAGAGGTTTCCGACTCATCGTAATTATGAGCTGAATTTAGATATCATATGCCTTACTTTTAGGCAGGGGCAGAGCGAGCGGCCTACAAAAACCTAAATTTTCGAGTGAGTTCATACAGTCAGATCGGAGTATCCTGGAAGGAAGGTAAGCCTTCTGAGCAGAAAGATCGAGCGAGAGAGGTTGTCCTATGAAGATCGCGGTAGGTTCGGATGAAAAGAGCCACCTTACGGATGTCGTGGTTAGGGAGCTCCAGGAGCGTGGCCATGAAGTGACCCTCCATGGTCCCTTAGTTGGAGTGAAAGCTACATGGCCGCGTGTCGCCCGGGATGTCGCCGAGGCAGTGGCAAAGGGTGAAACCCAGGAGGGGATCCTGTTCTGTTGGACGGGCACTGGCGTGAGCATCGCGGCCAACAAAGTCCCCGGTGTGCGTGCCGCACTGTGCGAGGACGCTGAAACCGCGCGTGGAGCCCGTCTTTGGAATGACGCCAACGTATTGTGTCTTTCGCTGCGACGGATTTCGGAAACGATCGCCAAAGAAATTCTCCAAGCATGGTTCGGCACATCTTATCACCCCAACTCCGAAGATGATGCTTGCTTGGCGCAAGTTGCCGAGATCGAAGGGACCTACAGCGTACGGTAAACATCAGAGTCTGGAAGAGTGAAGGTGTAGCTTACTCATGTGCGTGATACGAGTATCCTTGCAGATGAGCGCAATCCGCCCTGAACTTAAGATGAATTCCCGTCCTCAGTCTACAATCGGTGTACAATAGCACGGTTTCATGCTGCAGAATGTATAGATTTGACATTGCCGGGATTTAAATTGTGGCCTGACTCTCATGCAGAACGACTAAAACCGCGTTCGTATTTAAAACAAAGGAGAACCAATGACCGAGAGATATCAGCAATTCCGAGAGCTCGTAGGTGAAGTCTTTGACCTGGATGCCGTAAGAAGCGTCCTGGAATGGGACCAGCAAACCTATATGCCATCGGGCGGCGCACAGGTTCGGGCGATGCAGATCGCCACCATAAGTCGATTGTGGCATGAGAAGTTAAGCAGTGATGAGTTTTACGCCGCGCTTGAGGCCGCAAAGGAAGAAGCAGCTAGCCTCGATCCAGATTCCGATGAAGTACGAGTGGTCCGCCACATGGAACGTGAGGTTGACAGGTGGCGCCAGGTGCCCTCAGAATGGGTCAGCGAATTTAAACGCGCAACGACCCTCGCTCATCAAGCCTGGGAGAAAGCCCGTAAAAAGGACGATTTTGTGTTTTTTCAACCACACCTGGAGGAGATCGTCAAGCTGAGGCAGCAATACTCTGAATTCTTCGCTCCCAATGATCACCCGTATGATCCATTGCTTGATTACTTTGAGCCAGGGATGAAGACCGCCGAGGTCAAATCGGTCTTTGATGAATTACGCCCCAGACAGGTTGAATTGGTGCGAGAAATCGCTGAACGAGGGACACCTGTCGACGATTCCGTCCTCCATCAAGATTACGATGAGAGCAAGCAATGGGACTTTGGCATCGAGGTAGCCAAAGCCTTGGGTTACGATTTCGACCGTGGGCGTCAGGACAAAGCCGCGCATCCCTTCACTACAAGCTTCGGGATCGGCGATGTGCGTATAACTACGCGATTCGATCCTCAATATCTTGGGACGGCTCTTTTTGGCACGATTCATGAAGCCGGTCATGCCATGTATGAGCAAGGTATCAGTCCCAGTCTTGACCGTACAGCACTCATCGATGGAGCATCATATGGGGTTCACGAATCCCAATCCAAAATGATGGAAAACTTGGTCGGCCGCAGCCGATCCTTTTGGGTGGCATTCTATCCGCGGCTCCAAAAGTATTTCCCCAGCCAGTTGGGTGAGGTGGACTTGGAGACCTTCTACCGGGCGATCAACAAGGTCGAGCCTTCCCTGATCCGTGTTGAAGCTGATGAGGCGACCTACAACCTGCATATCATGCTGCGTTTTGAAATCGAGCTTGCGCTAGCGGAGAATAAATTATCCGTGGCCGATTTACCTGAGGTTTGGAACAGCAAGATGGAAGAGTATCTTGGCCTCACCCCTCCTAACAATGCCGATGGTGTTCTCCAAGATGTACACTGGTCATCCGGATATATCGGATATTTCGCAACCTACTCTTTAGGCAACCTGATGGCCTCTCAATTTTGGGCCAAGATGGAAGAAGACATCCCCGAGCTTGCTAGCCAAATCGAGCAAGCCCAGTTCGGTGATATGTTGTCTTGGCTTCGTGAGAACATACACCAGCACGGCGCCAAATTCGAGCCGGTGGAGTTGCTTCAACGCGTTACCGGAAACACATTGTCTGTTGAGTCATATCTAGGCTACCTGCGCGGGAAGTATGAGGAGATCTATAAGTTGTCCTGAAGCTGCGAGGCGAGAAAGTTATTCGGCATTGGATCTCTAAGTTGTCGCATCATGGTTTTCGAGGATATGGTGTATCGGTCGTGAAGGAGAATCTGCGACTAGTAGCGATGGTCAAGTTCAGCGAACCAACAACCGACCCAATGTTACGGCACTGAACTCTCGGGACGTGTACATCCCGTTTTCCACACTATGCCTTATAGAGGATGTGTAAGGTTTCGTCGTAAAGAAATTTGTCGAACTTTTCGTTGCTGGGAGAAAAGTCTAATTTTTCTCGTTAATCTTCTTATGGCAACCGCCTTAGTTGGATGCAGTACACCCACATCACCCCCCCCAGAACCGACAGACGAACCATCACCCATTCCGGCAACGCTTACAGCCACTCTTGATATCACAGCTACACCAGGACCGTTCACGGCGGCAACACCCGCTATCGTCGTCGAATCCTCCCAAGTCACACCTACATCAACCGTTAACCATCCCACGGTATCACTCCCGATGGAGCAATTGCGGATCTACCGACCTGGACCTGGTTCCCACGTGGTCAGTCCTTTCAGGGTTGCGGGCTGGGGAGGACCTAGTTACAAGGATCGTGTCAAAATGAGATTGCTAGGTGAGAATGGTCGTGTTCTTGCAGAGGGATCCACTTGGCTTCTCGTTTTAGAGGGAAGGGCGCACGCTGGTCGCTTCTATGGAGAGGTCCCATTTGAAATCCATGGGGTGGCTGAGGCTGGGTGGTTGGAGATCAGCATGTATAGCTATCGTGATGGACAACTTAGTCATTTGAGCACTGTAGATCTGACCCTGCTCTCCGTAGGAAACCCACAGGTCAATTCCGCGATGGATGGACCGGAGAAACTTGCCATCCTCTCGCCACGTGAGGAATCCATTGTCGAAGGAGGTCAAGTCAACGTGCAGGGTGCAGGATGGGTGAACTCAGATCTCCCATTGACCGTCGAGATCATCGATGGTCGTGGTGAAATCCTTGGGTCAGCTCAAGTACATCTGGAGGCACCGGCCATCGGTCAGCTTGGCACCTTCCAGGTGGAGGTCCTCTACGAGATCACATACTCACAATGGGCTAGGGTAGTCGTATCAGAGCACAGTGCCGATATTCCGGGATTGATACACTTAACAAGTGTTGAGATTTGGCTTAAACCGTAGCTGGAACCTGTAAGGTAACATTATCGTCTGAAAAGTATGAGCGCATTAAACATTGCAACGAATAGAAAAAACGACTTGATCACATTTGCGACACGTGTGTTGTTCGCGCTCTTCAGCGCAGGTCTAGCCATTCTGGTAGGCGTCGGTGCTTTCCTGTTCGGGTTGCGTCTGGTTTACGTCGAGCGCGCACTCCCAGGGGTGCACAGTGCTGGTGTGGATTTGAGTGGAATGACAAGCGCGGAGATCAATGCCGCCTTAGGTCAAGCCGTGACGTATCCCCAAACCGGACTGATCGTGCTCCACGATAGTGATCGGTTCTGGATTGCTTCTCCCGAAGAGGTTGGCGTATCGATTGATTTCGCCGAAATGGCTCGCCAGGCGTTGTTGGTCGGCCGAACAGGGAATATTATCCAACGTATACAGGAACAGATCGATGCCTGGTTTCTTGGGCATCCGATCACCACGATCATCGTATTCGACCAAGCGTATGGGAGTCTCTATTTCGAGAGGTTAGCTCAACTCATCGATCTCCCGACTCGAGAGGCATTTATAAATATAAACGGAATCGAGATCGAGTTACACAGGGGTCAGATCGGGCGGCGGCTGGATATCGATGCTAATCTAGAAATCCTTTCTCATCCGATCTCTCAACTTCACGATGCTGATCTGGAATTGGTGATCGAAGAAACGCCGCCACTGGTGCTCGATGCCTCAGATCAGGCAGAGGTAGCCCGAGAGATCCTTCGAGAGCCCCTCACACTAACTGTTGAAGACGCAGGTCCATGGCAGATCGAGCCGATAGACCTGGCCAACATGCTGCGGTTCGATATCCTCGAAAACGAGGCTGGAGCAACTTATGAGGTCAAACTTGATTCGCAGGCCCTTATCTCTTTTCTCGAACCTCTACTCCCGGAGTTGGAACGCGAGCCAAAGAACGCACGTTTCTACTTCGATGACGATAGCGGCGAATTGGTGCATATCCAAGATGCGGTGATCGGACGCTCCCTCGACATCCCCGACTCGATTAAAGAGATCAACGCCGGTCTAATAGCCGGAGCGCATGAGATCCCGCTCTCCCTAGAGATCACCGAGCCAGTGGTGGGTGACGACGCGACTGCGGCCGAATTAGGCATCAGTGAGCCAGTAAGCGTAGTCTCCACCTACTTTTCAGGTTCCAGCCCAGAGCGGGTCCAGAATATAAAGACTGCCTCGAGCGCATTTCATGGTCTATTAATCGCACCCGGTGAGGAACTCTCAATGGCAGAGGTGCTTGGTGACATCAGCCTGGACAATGGATATGCCGAGGCGCTGATCATCTTCGGTGACCGTACAATCAAAGGGGTGGGAGGTGGGGTATGCCAAGTCAGCACGACCCTGTTCCGCGCCGCGTTCTTCGGGGGTTATCCGATCCTTGAACGGCATCCGCATGCTTATCGTGTAGGATATTATGAGATCGGACCTCGTTCGCCTGGTCCGGGTTTAGATGCCACAGTATTCGTGCCCATGGTGGACATGAAGTTCATCAACGATAGTCCCAATTGGCTGCTCTTAGAGACCTATATCTACGGTAACCAACTCCTGTGGAAGTTTTATTCCACATCGGATGGGCGTAATGTCGAGTGGCGCCGAGACATCCTCAGTGAGACCAAGGCGCCGGAACCTCTCTATCGAGAAAATCCTGAGTTGCAGAAAGGGGAGATCAAACAGGTCGATTGGGAAGCAGATGGTATGGACGTAATCGTGTACCGTACCGTCAGTCGTGACGGTGAAATCCTCTATCAAGACACAATCAAAACCCATTACTTACCATGGCGCGCTATCTTTGAATACGGCCCCGGCACCGAATTACCAAAAGATGCCAAGAAAGAGTGAAGGTAACCTAACCTGATCGTATCGTCCTTTCGATCCATCAGACACACATGGTAGAATTCATGACTCAAGGAGAAAACCATGATCAGTGAAGACCTGCTCGAAATCCTACGCTGTCCGGCTTGCGTACGCGAGAAGGAAGGATTGCTAACGCTGGTCAAGGACACCTGGCTGGTTTGCCAGGAACCGGATTGCGGTCGAAAGTATCCCATTAAGGACGATATCCCGGTGATGCTTATCGACGAAGGGGACAAATGGGTCGATGTGGATGTAGATGATTTACCGATCCCCCTTCCGGGAGCCTGATCGATTGGTGTCTGAGCTTAAAGACATACTGATTGAATTAACCTCTGGTGACGATGAACGTGCGGAGGCGGTCGTGTCCCAGGTGGCTTCATTGGGTGAGACCGCCGTCGATTCATTACTCGCCTTGTTTGCCTCCCCCTCATCTGACCACCGTTGGTGGGCTACACGAGCTTTAGCGGTCCTTGATCATTCGAAGGCACAGGATGGACTTTTGCGCGCTCTCGGAGATGATGACCCAAATGTGCGGCAGTGCGCCGCGCTCAGCCTTCGTCTCAACCCTTCACCTTCAGCCCTCCCCGCACTCGTGAACGCCCTCAGCGATAGAGATCGCCTGGTTGCCCGTTTCGCCGCCGATGCCCTGGCGGCCATTGGGCCTTCGGCAATCCAAGCCCTCTCCCTTATCATGGAATCGCCCGATCCCTCGGTGCGTATGGAGGCAGTGAGGGCGTTGGCGGCGATCGATGATCCCCATGCTCTTGACGCACTTTTTGTCGCTTTGGAGGATCCATCGCCTCTGGTTTGTTATTGGGCAGAACAGGGGTTGGAGCGATTGGGGGTAGGTATGGTTTATTTTGAACCTTAATGACGCAAGCTACAAGTTGCAAGCTTCAAGCACCAAACTTCAAGCCTCCGATCAAAAGTCACAAGCTACAACCTGCTAGCGATTAATGAAAGGCGTTGAGTATACCAAATCGAGAAATTTGATACTTCTTGCGACTTAAAGTTCGAAAGTTTCACATTATGGCTTGTGGCTAGATCCTTACCCCGAAAACACCCACACGAACCAAATAGCGATCATACCTATCCCGAGTAATAATTTTATCCCCAAGGATGCTCCACAACCTAAACCCATCCCGAACATCGCTTGCGCTGCCTTGTTCGCGTCGTGGAGCCGGATATATTCTGACAAAAAGGTGCCCAAGAGGAGACCGATGACACCGCCTACGGGACCGGAAAAGATAAACCCCACCAGGCCTAACGCGAGACCACCTAAGATGGCTCGGATCGAAGCGCCTCCAATTTTGGCTCCAGTACCGCTGACCCAAACCTCCGCGAATAATCCCAAGAGACCGATAAGGGTGATCAACCCGAAGAACCAGATCCCGCGCTCACCCCAGCCTACGAGCAACCCGTACCCTAGAGCGGCGCCCCAGATAAGGACGATGTCCGGGAGGCCGGGGATGACAGCTCCAATTAATCCAAGGAGCATAACAAGACCAACAATGATGGCGGCGATAATCTCAACCATCGATCCCATCCAGCGTGATGATTTCTACACCACCCATCCTTTGCCGTAAAACCTCTGGTATGATAACGCTTCCATCCGCTTGCTGGTAGTTCTCAAGTAAAGTGATAATGGTTCGTGGTAGGGCTAAGCCGGAACCGTTCAAGGTATGGACGTGCGCTGGTTTCGCTCCTGGTTTCGGACGGTAGCGAATTTCAGCCCTTCGAGCTTGAAATGCTTCGCAGTTGGAGCACGAACTGACTTCTAACCATTCTCCACTACCCGGCGCCCACATCTCGATATCGTATTTCTTAGCCGCAGTGAAACCTAAATCTCCTGTGACCATCTGAGTTACTCTATGGGGGATCTCCAACGCTCGACAGATATCTTCGGCGTCCTCCACTATTCTCTCGAGTTCCTCATAAGATGATTCGGGCGTGGTGAACATGTACATTTCTACTTTATCGAATTGGTGGACACGCTTGATACCCCTCACATCACGACCGGCAGAGAACTTCTCGCGTCTGAAACATGGTGTGTAAGTCACATATTTCTTGGGCAACTCTCTCTCCTCGAGAATCTCGTCCCGATGCAGATTGGTTAGGGGGATCTCCCCTGTGCCAATGAGCCAGAGGTCGTCTTCCACATCGTGGTAGATGTTGTCGATGAATTTGGGCAGTTGGCCCGCCCCCCACATGCATTCCTCTCTGACAAGGAAAGGTGGGTAAACCTCGGTATACCCATGTTTCTCGATGTGGAAATCCAGCATCCACTGGATCAAGGCTCGTTGTAAGCGAGAACCTAAACCAAACATCACGAAGAACCGACTCCCTGAAATCTTGACACCTCGCTCGAAGTCAAGGAGCCCGAGGCGTGGTCCCAGCTCCCAATGGGGCAGCGGTTCGTAACCAAAATCTTCTGCTGTCTTCGGATCACCCTCCTGGCGGACGACCACGTTTTCGCTTTCGTCAGCGCCGATCGGGACGCTCTCGTGGGGTAGATTGGGCACCTGATAGAGAGCCTGCTGAAGCCGGTGTTCAAGGTCCCGCAACCTTTCTTCTAAATCCGCGATTCGCACACCAACACTCCGCATCTCGTCGATAAAAGGTTGTCGTTGATCCTGGTCGTCTATGTGTCCGATTTCTTTTGAGGCAATCCGACGTTTATGGCGCAGGTGTTCTAACTCACCGAGGATCTCTCTCCAATCCGCATCCAACTGCAGGATATCGTCAATAGGTGCCTCCGCATGTAGCCTGCGTAGTGCCTCCTTGACCTCATCAGGATGCTCTCGAATGTACCGCAAATCTATCATGGTACGCCTCCGAGGATAAAATACTCGCCCCCTCACCGGCAGGACGAGGGGGCGCTCGTGGTGCCACCTGCTTTCGCCGCTCCCTCTCGGAGCGACCTCTTTTTGCTATAACGGGCGAACCCGGCTCCCTTACGGCGGTTTCCCACCCCTCCGGGGGCGACGGACCCATTTAGGGCTAGCGGATAGGATTCCCCCAGCTCCCTGCCACCTCACACCACCCGGCGGCTCTCTGAAAGAGGAGACCTTGGGGTACTAGGCTCCGCGTGCGTCTTTCAAGAGCAAGCAGACCTTGCCCAGAGATTATGGCCTGATTATAAGGGCACCGTCGGTGAAGTCAAGCCCTATACACTTCTAACGCAACGGCAGGATCGGCAAATAGAGCTCCCAGACCCCAAAGTTATCGAATTATGAAGATACCGTCCCACAATCAGAAGGCTCGCTGGGAGGTCATGTGCAACTCATTTGCCGGTCGTTGAATCTATCGTTGCGCCCGAGCCGCCAGCTCCAACGCCAGCCAATCTTGATCAATGGGAAGCCGCTTCACTCTCACCCCGCAGGCGTTGTAGATCGCATTGGTGATGGCTGCCGGCATCGGAATGGTGGTAACTTCGCCCACACCTTTGGAACCAAATGGCCCATTACGCGTTGGATGCTCGACAATAATGTGGATGATCTCCGGCGTATGTTTGATCGATGGCATGCGATAACGCGCCAGCCGATCGGTGACAACCCTGCCATCCTCAACAATAAACTCCTCCGTCAAGGTGTGTCCCAATCCCATGATCACCCCACCGTCGATCTGACCACGAAGTCCAAGTGGGTTGATCGCCTTTCCCACGTCGCAGGCAGCGATCACGCGCAGCACCCTCACTTCCCCCGTCAATAAGTCCACTTCTACTTCCGCTCCATATGCGGCGTAGCCGTAAGCAAAATGCATGTCACCAACCTCACCGAGTGGAGCTGTGGCCGGTGGCGAATACTCATACGACGCGCTCGGTTTGCGGCCCTCCGCCCGCATCAAGTCTACGACCTCCCCGAGCGGTATTCGCTGATCTTTCACCTGGGCTGCGCCATGATTGAATTGAACTTCTTCAGGAGGACAATCAAACTTCTCAGAAAGGGTTAGAGCCATCGTTTGACGCAATAGGCCAGCGGCATACTTCACCGCATTGCCTGAGATATACGTCTGCCGTGAAGCAGTCGTCGGTCCACCATCTGGTGTGAGGTCCGTGTCCGAGAGCAACACACGGACATCCTGCAGTCCCATTCCAAGTTCTTCCCCGGCGATCATTTGCAGGACCTGCGATAAGCCCTGACCACACTCCGCTGAGGACGTCCGGACCTCAAG